>Ga0209164_1000097_pt1 | contig 277460 bp, 260 predicted proteins | sample MTBNYHSulfiMetaG_FD_187458 | JGI IMG/M metagenome (GOLD analysis project Ga0209164, IMG submission 187458) | Enrichment culture microbial communities from rom New York Harbor, USA that are MTBE-degrading - MTBE-NYH (New York Harbor Sulfidogenic)... | ecosystem: Environmental > Aquatic > Marine...
CAGAATTCTATGAATATCAACGGACGGAGATCAATGGAATTCTGGAAGATACCTTTACACAGGAGTTCTGTTTCAACTATCTCTATCCTGCATTGGAGCGCTGCGGTACTCAAGTAATCGCATTGAGACAAAGGGACCGGTCCGTTATCGGAGTGTCGGGAGAAGAGGAGTGGAAAGAGTCATCGCTTTTATATCTCACCGCAATCAATGCAGAAGCCGCTTCCGTAGCATCAGTCAATGATCCCATAGTCAGACCCTGGCATGCCATTAACATGTCGGCAGACTGCTATATTTCAATTCATTTTAATAACTATAACACAACGGAACGCGGTACCTCGGCATACGTATGGGATCAGGATATACTGGTCGCAGATCCCGACTTTACCGTATTGCCCGCGGGTTCCCAATTGCTTTCACAGACGGTATATGAGTATATCATTGAAGGAGCCGAAGACAATGATTCCTCATGGTCTGGCCTGGGAATCTTTGGATCGAATTTCGGAGAATTACGAATCCTGAAAGAAGACTATTCAGCGGCCAATTCAAGCATTCCCGGATTGCTGCTTGAGCTGGGATTTATAGATCAAATCGACGATGCGACCGCCCTTAAGAGCTCATCAATGCAGGCTGCCATGGCACGCGGTATCCTTAAGGGCCTGATCGACAGGATGGGAAATCCCTCCCTGGGATATCCTCCTGTACGACCGCAGTCGGTACAGGCCGTGACAATCAATAAGGGCATACGGGTATCCTGGACTGAAGGTGTTGATCCGGACGATCAGGATTCTTCCGCCGCTGAAAATTATGTGGTTAAAATTTCCATAAATAACGGAGTCTGGTGGAATATGGCTCTTGTATCTTCAGATAAAAACAGTGCGGATATTGAATTACCCGAACACGGAACGATATCCGTCAGGGTCGCCGCACGTAACGATTCCGGAGAAAGTATCGATTCCGACAGTATTACCGTCACATACTGATTACGTCGAGCCGGCAGGGTTATTTCTCGAAGGTTTTAAAATATTTCCGGAAGACCTTCGCACCGGGGACATCACCCTCTCCGGCAGAGGGGCTCTCTGCCGAAAAGCTGTCTGCAGGGCTCCGGAACTGCCTCACCACGAACCGCTGGCGCCGCCTCCCCGGAAAGAGCCCCCTCCCCCGCCATAGGAAGATCCGGATGATGAAGAAGAGGATGATGAGGTTCCGTCAGAGCCCGTATTGCTGCCGCCGGAATAATATCCTCCCCCGCCTCCCGAGGTCCACCCGTCAATTGCGGTGATATGCACAGCCATCCATACCATGAGCTGTGTAAAGGTGGCGAATATCATGAACAGAAGCATCATCGTTTCATTGTCCGAGGTTCCGTAAGGGTTTGGCTTCAGCATATCAAGATACCACACCGATGAGATGCCGAGCCAGGCAATGGGGCCCAGTGCGGATAAAAGGGATACTACCTTCCCTTTGATACTTTTCATCAGCGATACGGCGTAGAGACTGGTGCCGCCGAATATTCCCACTGCATAAAGATAAGACTTCCAGTGCCAGACGCCGGGATAAAAAAGAAATATGAGCACCGGCAGGGCTCCCCATAACAGGAGTCCCATACTCCACAGGAGGAAGGCCGGAAGATTGTTTCTCTTCCAGGAAAATAAAAACAGAAAGGTAATCACAATCGAGATAAAATAAAAAAAGGAATACCAGCGCAGGGGTCTCATGAAGATACCGCCTGCCCTCCGGTGAAGGGGGATCGCTTTCCCGGCTTCTATTGAAGCGGTGGCACTGCACAGCTCCTCGACGACCTTCATCGTTCCTGGACCGAATTTGCCGTTCCGGTAATCTTCCTGTATAGCAAGAAGAATGGTCCATGCCTTTTCATCGCTGAGATACCCATCAAGACCGGCCCCTCTTTCAATGCGAAATTTTCTGTCCTTTACGGCGACTGTGTAAAGAAGACCGTCATCACGGTCTGCCGATCCGCCGCCCCACGCGCGAGCCTGTAAAAGTGAAAAATCATCGATGGACTTTTCCCCGGTGGTGTTTACCGTCAGTACTGCGATCTGCACACCGGTCCTCTTCCTGTGTTCAAGAATTTTTTGGGTGATCATTTTTTCATAATAAGGGGGGATAATACCGGCGTAATCATTGACGGGTTTTTTTATGAGGCTCTCCGCCGCGAAGAGGTTCATGGAGAAGAATAAAATGATTATAAATATCTTACGCATAGCATCCTCTTGATACATAGGAAATTCCGCCGCCGGAAACCGGTCCATGGGACACAAGACATCTTATCCAAAGCTGATCCCGGCGATCATAGATTTACTGTATTGTTAAAATATTCCGAAAAGGCAAGGCTTTAAAAATTTTCGCATGTCAACAGGACAATTATTTTTTAGTATTTAATTTAATAATAAAAATACAAAAAAACGTTTAGTTTTGTCAAGGATATGAATAAAAAAATAATATCAACCCCCTGCCCTGCCTCCTGAATAATATTCCGTATCTTTCCGGAATTCATTCAATATGAACAGAAAGTTTCTGAATCATATACTTGTAAGATTAATATTAAAATATATGCCATTATTTCGCCAATCTGCAATTCTCCTTCATTCCAAAATTACTGCATATCAGAAAAACGTGAATAAAAGAGGTGCCGCACAATGAAAAAAATACTTTTTATCAATCCCAATATCAACAACACCGTGTTCGGAAAAATGAAAATGCTGGCCCTGCCGCCAATGGGCCTGGGCGTACTGGCAAGCAGGACGCCTGACACATATGAAGTGTCCATCGTGGATGAAATGGTGGACACCCTTGATTTTGACGTGAAGGCCAACCTTGTGGCTGTGACCGCCACAACAGGCCAGGCGCCGCGGGCATACCGGATCATGGAGGAATTCAGAAAGAGGGGGATACCAACGGTCATGGGAGGCATACACGCCTCGGTAATGACCGAAGAAGCATCACGCTACGCTGATGTAGTTGCGGTGGGTGAAGCAGATGAACTGTGGCCGCAGATCCTGAATGACTATGAAACAGGAACCCTTAAAAAAATTTACCGGGCAACCGTATTCCCCGGCCTAAAAGGGATTCCGAAAATAGACAGGAGCCTCTTTTCAAAAAAATACATGATACACTCGGTACAGACCTCAAGGGGCTGTCCATGCAACTGCAGTTTCTGCTCCGTGACAAAGTTCAACGGCGCCAGGTACAGGTTCAGGTCGATAAAAGACGTGGTTGAGGAAATCGAAGAGATAAAGGAAAAACGCTTTTTCATCGCCGACGACAGCATCGTGGGCCTGGGCAAGGAGGGCATTGAACACGCCAGGACTTTGTTCAAAAACCTGAAGGGCATGGGCAAGTCCTGGGGGTCACAGGTATGTATTACTATAGCTGAACACGACGGCCTGCTCCGTGCGGCAGCCGAAGCAGGGGCCAACACCTTTTACATCGGCTTTGAATCAATAGAGACGGAATCCCTAAAATTCATGGACAAGGGCGTCAATATGCGGCCAATGATAAAAAATTACAAAGACACCATAAAAAAATTCCATGAACACGGGATCGGCGTCATCGGCGGGTTCATCCTAGGTTCCGACGGCGACAACAGGGACATATTCGAGAAAACCATCGAGTTCGTCCACGAGACAGGCATAGACGGGTGCCAGTTCACCATCATGACCCCTTTCCCCGGCACCAGACTCTATGAGCAGATGCGCAACGAGGCGCGCCTCCTGTACACCAACTATCCTGAAGACTGGGTCAGGTACAATGCCTATGAAGCGGTAATCGAGCCGCGCAATATGACCATAGATGAACTCAAAACAGGATGGCGCAGCGTTTATGACGGGACCTCAACGTTTGGCGCGTCATTGAAGAGAAGCATGAAAACCTTCAAGAACACCGGGAGTTTTACCAATGCTTCCATTAACCTGTTCTGGAACTACTACAACTACAAGGCCATAAAGGATTTCAACTTCTAGTCCCGTTCCCGTTGCGCCGAAAATCAGCGGGCGATACACCGGTCATTTTCTTGAATGTGGCATGGAAGGTTGAATAGGAGTTAAACCCCACGGCAAAGGATACGGAAAGAATCTGCCTGTCCGGCTCATCCATGAGCATTTTCTTGGCTTCATCGATGCGGTACCGGTTAACGAAATTGTTGAAGTTCATGTTATGGTATGTATTCAAAAACTGCGAGAGCTGGTTTTTCGTCAGGTCCAGGGCCTCGCTCAGGCGAGTCAGGGAAAGGTCCTCGTCACAAAAGAGCTTCTCCTCTTCCATGATGATTTTCAACTGCCTGTCTATGCTGTTCCTGTTAACATTGTCAAGGTACGATTTGGCGTATCTCTTTTTTTTGGCCGGGATCGTACCGAACTGCATAAGGTACGGGTACCTGATGGAAATCAGGTAAAAGCTGATGACGATAAGGCTGATGATGACACTGTCCAGCATCAGGAGCCGCGGCGACAGTGTCACTGCGCCGGCAACGCCCATGATCCCCAGGAGAAGCCAGATGATAAGCAGTGTTATCAACAGGTTTAGGGGCTGGTATACGAAGTTTTCCCTGGGCCTGCGGAACCAGATATGCCATATGGAAAGGGATATGTAAAAAACCGGCACCACCACCGCGGCCATAGACGATATCAGGATTTGAATGAATTTGTAGTCTCCCTGAATGAGAAACATCTTCACCAGGCTGCTTTTCGTCTCATCCGGAGCAAAGGCGATGGGCAGTATTACGATGATGACTACCATGAGCGGGATGAAATTCACCACGTCATAATAATAAAATTTCTGCTTGTCCTTGATGAAGCTCAATACATACAGATACAGGAGCGGGCCAATGCTGATTTCCACGGGCAGAAGAAAAAGAAAATAGTTGGGATAATCAAAAATGGCCTTGGTATGCAAAAGGTTGATGAAAAGCGTCAGGTAACCCAGCTCTGCTATGAATATGGCAAGCACAACGTTCCTGAAGCGCCATGGTCTGATGAGCAGGCCCAGTGCCATTAAGAAGCTCAGAAATATTGTGGAATGTATGAAGAGGGATATGTCCATAGTGTGATATTATTGCCGGGTCCATTCTTGTTGATACATAGGAATTTCCGCCACCGGAAACCAGTTCATGGGACACAAGACATTTTATCGGTTCCTGTCAACCGACAGGTCAGATTATTAGCAGAAAGTTCCGAAAAGGCAAGCCTTTTTATAATTTTCTCCGGGTTCCCATCATACACGCTCAAATATAACAGCCGGTGCCATGGCCCCGCCCGTGCAGAGCGTCACCAGGGCGTAACGGCCCTTGCGGCGGCGCAGTTCATTGATGGCCGTGATAGTCAGGCGCGTGCCGCTGTTTCCCACGGGATGTCCCAGGGCCATGGCGCCGCCGTTTACGTTCAGCCTGTCCATGTCGGCATCAAGTTCCTTTGCCCAGGCCAGGGGAATGGGCGCGAAGGCCTCGTTTACCTCGAAAAGGTCCATGTCCTGCATGGACAGCCCTGCCCTTTTCAGGACCTTCCGTGTCGCCGGGATTGGTCCCGTAAGCATGAGCATTGGGTCGGAACCAACGACGGCGCAGGCCGCCACGCGGGCCATGGGACTGAGGTTCAGCTCCTTCACGCGCTCCCCGCTCATGAGGACAACGGCCGAGGCGCCGTCGGTCACGGGGCTCGATATGCCCGCCGTGATCCACTGCGTTCCCGCCACGGGCTTGAGTGCGGCGAGCTTTTCCGCTGTCGTGTCGAGCCGTATGGTTTCATCGATGGTCTGCTTTACAGTCTTTCCATCGGCGTCCAGACCGTCAAAGGGCATGATCTCGTTTTTAAAATAGCCTTTTTCCGTGGCACTGTGCGCTTTCGCGTGGCTGGCAGCGGCAAAGGCCTCGCATTCCTCCCTGGTGACGCCCCACTTCTCGGCGATGGCCTGGGCCACCTGCATCTGGCTCATGGGCTTGTTCTTCACCCGGCGCAGGTAGAAGGGACCCCAGGGATTCCCCATGGGACTTCCATTGGAGAGAGTGCCGTCCATGTCGGACTGGATGGGATACTTGGTCATGATTTCGCAGCCGCTGGCAATGACGGTGTCCATCATACCCGAGGCGATCATGGCCGTGCCGATCTGCAGGGCCGAAAGGCTGCTGCCGCACTGGCGGTTCACGGACATTCCCGGTATCTCATCGGGAAATGACGAGGCCAGGACCGCCATGCGTGCCAGGGTAAATCCCTGTTCACCGACCTGGTATACCGTCCCGTTTATCACATCATCGATTGATGCCGGATCCAGGTCGATGCGACGCACCACCTCGTCCAGGACCCTTCCCAGAAGCTCCGGCGCCTTCCACTCGCGCAGGTATCCCTTTCGTTTACCCACGGGAGTCCGAACCGCGCTCACTATGAATACCTCTCTCATGGCGTTCCTCCTCTGCTTTTTTTTCGTTACATTGCTACAGTCCCAGGGACCGAGATATGACGAGCTTCATGATCTCCGAGGTCCCGGCGTAAATGGTCTGGACGCGCGCGTCCACGTAAAAGCGCGAAATGGGATATTCCGTGCAGTAGCCGTACCCGCCGAAGAGCTGCAGGCACCGGTCGGCGATTTCCTTGGCTGTCTCGCAGATCCAGTACTTGGCCATGCAGGTCTCTTTCACCACGTCCTTTCCCGCCATGTGGTTCCTGATGAGGTCATCGACAAAGCTTCTGCCCACGGCAAGCTGTGAAGCGATTTCGGCCAGGACGAACTGCGTGTTCTGGAAGCGCGACAGGGGCCTGCCGAAAACCTCACGTTCCTTCACGTACTGAACGGTCATTTCAAAACACCGTTCCGCCGCGGCCTGGGATGCCAGGGCGCAAACAAGACGCTCGGGCTGCAATTTTTTCATGAGGTAAATAAATCCCATGCCTTCGCCGCCGATAAGATTTTCATCGGGCACAAAACAATCATCAAAAAAAAGCTCAGCCGTATCCTGGGCCTTGAAACCGATTTTTTTTATAGGACCGTTGCGGCTGAAGCCCTGCATGCCCCGCTCCACCATGAAAAGGCTCATGGCCTGGTGCGCCGGCGTTTCAGGACCGCCGGTTTTTGCCGCCACGACAATGAGGTCCGCCAGTATGCCGTTGGATATGAAGGTCTTCTGCCCGTTGAGAAGCCATCCCCCGTCGACCTTCACGGCCTTTGTTTTCATGGAAGCGAGATCCGATCCGGCCTCGGGCTCGGTCATGGCCACGGCAAGAATATGCTCACCGGTGATGCACCGGGGAATCCAGCGCTCCTTCTGTTCCTCGGAGCCGAAGGAATCAACGTAGGGCGCCACGATATCGCTGTGCAGGGACACCAGGACGCCGCTGGCGCCGCTCCTAGCCAGTTCCTCGGCAATGATGACGGAGTACAGAAAATCGGCACCGGCGCCCCCGTATTTTTCATCAGCCCAGGGGAGAAGATACCCGTTTGCCCCGAATTTCAGCCATATTTCGCGAGGCACTATTCCCTCTTCCTCCCATAGCGGGTAGTCTTCAACGACTTCCTTTTCCAGGAAGCGATGGAAGGAATTGCGGAAAATATCATGCCCCTCGGAAAACTGCAGTGAACGGTCCATAAAGGCCTCCCGTTAATTGTTGGGATAGAATTTTTTACCCGCGGCGGTCATATCCTTCAGGATCTGCGCCGGCTTGAACCGCCCGCCGTATTTCTCCGCGCACTGCTCCATGAGCGCCGTGACAGCACCGATCCCCTGGCTGTCCATGTACCGGAAGGGGCCGCCTGTAAAGGGCGGGAATCCCAGGCCGAAAACGGCCCCGATATCGCCGTCGCGGGGATCGGCGATGATGCCTTCCTGCAGGCACAGAGCAGCCTCGTTTATCATCATAAGACTGACGCGCTGCTGAATTTCCGCAGCATCGATATTCTTCCGTGGAGTGTCACTGAACAGGGCATAGACCTCGGTGTTGACGGGACGCTTTCCTTTTTTTGAAGGAACGTCATAGCGATAGAGCCCCTTCCCGCTCTTGCGGCCCTTGAAGCCTTTTTCCACGATCTTTCCCAGGTCATAGGGTGCCGCGATGCCCCGGTCTTTGAAAATGACGGCAAGCTCTTTGGTAACATGGGTCCCCACATCAATGCCCACCTCATCAAGAAGCGTCATGGGGCCCACGGGATACCCGAATTTCTTCATGGCCCCGTCGATGGCCGGTATCTCTGCTCCCTCGTAGACCAGCAAACCGCTCTCGAAAAGAAGGGGCGCCAGGATGCGCGTCGTGTAGAAGCCCGGCCCGTCCTTCACCACGATGCAGGTCTTGCCCTGGCGTATGCCGAATTCCAGAACCGTGGCAGTCACCCAGGGCGCCGTTTTATCCGTGGTGATGATTTCCAGAAGGGGCATTTTCGGCACGGGTGAAAAGTAATGCATGCCCACGACGTTTTCCCGTCGCGAGGCCTCGGCTGCAATGGCCGTAATGGGAATGGCCGAGGTGTTGGACGCGAATATGGTCCGGTCGCCCGTTGATTCCTCCACCTCGCGGAGAACCTTTCGCTTCAGGGTAATATCCTCGAAGACCGCTTCAATGACCAGGTCCGTGTTCCTGAAATTGCGGTAGTCGTCACAGGGAACGATCTTGCCGTACTGCACGTCGCGCTCAAAGGGGGTCAGAGCGCCGGACCGGGACCGCTTGTCCAGGCCCTTCCATATTTCTTTCATGCCCCGGGCCGCGGCATCGAGCGTCATGTCCTTGAGGAGTATAGTGTCGGCAAGACCCGTGGAAACAGCGGCGATGCCGTGGCCCATGAGACCGGCTCCCAGGACGGCCAGTTTTTCCACGGCGACAGCCTTCTCTTTCAGGGGATTTTTTTTCAGGGCCGTCATGCCGAAGAAGAGGCTCCGCAGTGCCGCAGAAACAGGACTCAGGACCAGGTCTCCCAGGAACTGGATTTCCTTCTGCAGCCCTTTTTTCATGCCCTTGCGGTATCCATAAGCGACCGAATCGATGACGGCCAGGGCTGCCGGATAATGGCCCCGGGTCTGGCGCATGACTATCTTCCTGGCCTGGCTGAAAATGATACGGCGCCCCAGGGGATTGCCCTCGAGGATTTTTTCCATAAAGGAACGCTTTCTCTTTTTCCGCTTCAGCCGGCCCGAGGCCAGGTCCTTCGCCTTGGCTATGGCGATATCCTCCATGCTGTAGGGCGACACGATCTCGTCGATGAGGCCGATCTTCCTGGCCTTCTTCGGCCGGAAGTTCGTTCCCTGGAGCATGGCCTGCAGCGCCTTCTGGATGCCGATAAGCCGGGGCAGGCGCTGCGTCCCTCCACCGGCCGGGATGAGGCCCAGTTTTACCTCGGGAAGTCCCATCTGCGTTTTAGGCGAGTCCGAGGCGATGCGGTACCGGGCCGTGAGTGTCAGTTCCATGCCACCGCCCAGACAGCTGCCGTGAATAGCGCAGACCACGGGTATGGAAAGAGACTCGAGCTTGTTGAGCACGGCATGGGCCTTGCTGATATAGTCGATAACCTCCTCCCTGGTCGTTTTCCGGTTCAGCTCGTCGATATCGGCGCCCACGATGAAACTGTCCTCCTTGCCGCTCACGATGACCATTCCCACGATGTCCCGGTCATTTTCAAATTCCGGCATGAGGGCCGTGATTTCATCAAGGAGTCCGCTGGACACGGCATTGACCTTGGTGCCGGGACAGTCCACGGTGATGACGGCCACATGGTCCTTCACTTTAACTTCAAGATATTTCTTTCTTATCGTTGAATTCATCACGCTCCCCCTATGCGGCGTTTTCCAGAATAATGGCACTGCCGATGGCACCGGCGGCGCACCCGGCAACAAGCCCGAACTGTTTGCCCTCGTCGATCATGCGGTTGCAGCACGTGGTGATGAGTCGTCCACCCGTTGCGCCGAAGGGATGCCCGATTGACAGGGAACCGCCGTACAGGTTGAGACGGTCCGGGTCCACTTCGCCGATGCGGTCCGGAAGGTCGAATTTATCCCGGGCGAACTCCTTTGAACCGATGCATTTCATGACAGCCAGCATCTGGGCCGAGAAGGCCTCGTGGATCTCCAGGACGCCCAGGTCCGAAAAGGAAAGACCGGCCTTTTTCAGGGCCGGGACCATAGAGAATACGGGCCCCAGGAGAAGCTCCTCCAGGACATTCTGTCCCGAATAGGCGAAAGATTTTATATAGGCCTTGGGCTTCAGCCCCAATTCCCGGGCCCGACTCTCGCGCATGAGCAGAACGGCCGAGGCGCCGTCAGTGAGAAATGATGAGTTTGCCGCCGTTACCGTGCCGTATTTGCGGTCAAAGGCCCCTTTGAGCTTACCAATATTTTCCGCGCGGGTCTCCTCGCGGGGTCCGTTATCGATAGTAATCGCCGCTGCCTGCCCCGGCAGCACCACGGGCGCAACCTCCCGGTCGAACACTCCCTTTTTCCAGGCAGACACTGCCCTCTGGTGCGAGAGCTCGGCGAATTCATCCTGCTCGCGGCGTGTAATGCCCAGGCGCCGGGCCAGCCTGTCAGCGTTTTCTCCCATGATGAGGCCCGTCGAGTACTCGCCCAGGGCCGGCTTTTCCGGAACGATGAAGTCCATGAGTTTCATGCGCCGCAGGAGTTTGATTTTCCCCGCCAGGGTTTTAGGCCGTTTAAACATGGTCATGTCGAGAATGAATTCGCGGTATTTCTTCGACACCTTGATGTCGGGATCGGAAAAGGTTTCCACGCCGCCGGCGATGACCGCATCGGCGTATCCCGTGGCAATGAGATCGGCGCCGTTGGTCACGGCCATGTTGGCTGATATGCATGCCACGGTGCAGGTATGGGCCGGGATGGATTCGGGAAGCCCCGCGCCCAGGGCGATCTCACGGGCCACGTTGGTGGTGCGGATGTCCGTGGCCACGCATCCCATGATCACATGGTTTATTTCCCGGGCCGAAACACCGGTTTTTGCCATGAGCCCCTTTACGGCATAGCGTCCGATTTCCCATCCCATGAGGGAACGGTACCCTGTCCCGGACCGCAAAAAAGGCGTCCTGCAGCCGTCAATAACGGCCACACGTTCAATCGTTCCTGTCATACTGGCCTCCCTTTACCCGGCATAATCTGTTTGACATCGACAAACTTCTTTGTTATATTGTCTTACAATATAACAAATATATTGCACTATAATGTGTCATGTCAATATTTTTTTACCGGTTTCCGTCCCGTCAGTCCGTTATTATTAAAAGATTGACGGATGGGACATATCATAAATTGTAGTCTCAAAGAGGCATGACCTGCACATGCAGCACTACTGACGGAGTGTCATCATGAAACATGAAAATACCTTACCGGATATATCCCTGAACCGCATACAGAAAACCCCTGACATCCCCAACCTCGTGGCGGGCCAGATAATAGAAAGAATAGCCCGGGGAATCCTGAAGCCCGGCGACAAGCTGCCGTCGGAATTCGAGATGACCAAGAGCTTCGGCATCAGCCGCCTCTCCCTCCGCGAGGCCATGAAGCTTCTCGAGGCCAAGGGCTATATAGAATCACAGGGCAGGAGGGGAAAGTTCGTCCAGGACAGCTCGGAGCACAAGCTGGAAACCAGGATTGAAGGAATACTCAATGTAGACCATAAAAAGATATGGGAACTCCTGGCCGTGCGAAGGATCGTCGATTCCGAGGCCGCCCGCATGGCTGCCGAGAAGGCCACGAAAACGCAGATCGCCAACCTGAAAAATTTCCATGCCGAAGTGGACAAAATCGGCATCGATAACCTGCTCAACATGCGTGAGGGCGGCAAACTCTACGCGCGGTTCTACAGCGACCTGGCCGATGCCACGAACAACACCATCTACGCCCAGCTTATGAAGACCATCTCCAGCATTCTCCGGGGAGCGCTGCCCTATAGCAGGGACAAGCTCCAGGATGTAAAAGACGTGGGACGCATATTCTACGACCACCACAGCAGGATCATCGAGACTATAGAGAACAAGGATCCCGAAGCCGCCAAAAAGGCCGTGCTGGATCACCTGGACTGGATCGAAAGGGCCCTGAAGAAGGTCCTTGACTAGAAACGGCCATGGCGGGCAGAAAGGATGTATATAAAAATATCCTCACCGACGAGGAAAAAACCCGTCCCTATGCCTCGTTGTACGGCAAGCCCATGGCACCCGTATCACCGGACGTCCTGAACACGATAGAAGCGGGCCCCATGGACCCCCGTGACGCCCTCGCCTTTGAAAACATGAACGATCTTTTAAATCCCGGCTACCACACGGTGGAAACGGGATACTGCCGCATGCCTGATAACAGCTGTTATGTTTCAGTCCTGACACAGATGCCCGGCGTAACGGGTGAAATGATCGACTGGTGGTTCGCCTGGCATCCCCTGGAAAGCCTGCGGTATAAACTCTGGTATCCCGGGGCCCATTTCGGCAATTCAGTTCAGGATATTGCCAGGGCATCAGACACCCGGCTTTCGCTGCGGGAACGCTACTATCACAACACCAATTACGCCGTTGAGGATATCGGCATCGGCCCGGACATCATGACCATCACCTTTTTCCCTCCCGTAGAATACGGCTTCGATGTATCGCGCTTTGAAAAGGCCAGGGTCGCCACGATCATCTGCGCCCGGTGCGGCTCGGCCACGAAAAAAGTAACGCACACCAGCATGATCCATTTTGTGCGAAAAATCAAAGGCAGCGTGGAAATGCGCAGCCGGTTCTGGATCGGCAGAAAGTTGAAACTGGATTTTTTATCCGAAAACTCCATCATAAACAGGCTGGCCGACACAAAAACGGTGCGCGGTCTCGCCATCCCGAAACAAACAGCCTATCTCATGGCACGGCACTGCGCCTTCGAATACAGCAACCTGACCGCTATTCTGCCCGGCCTGTATCAGGAATACGGTAAAGCCTGACCGGAAAAAGTTCATCACCGGTCCCTCTCTATGAAAAAAAATGTTGGAATTATCCCCGTCAGGGACTATAGTAGAAGTACGGAAAGCTGTAAAATCCATCAACAGGCACAGGAGGAACACAGCCATGAAAAACGATGACCGCCTTCAAAACCTGGAAATTAAAATCGCTTTCCTTGAAAAAACCATCGAGGACCTGAGCGAAACCATGGTGGAACAGGACAGGGTTCTGGATGACATCAGAAAAGAAATCGCCGATATGCGGAAAAGCCTGGATAAAGATGAAATAGAACTTGAATCCTTTGAACCTACGCGGGAGTGAGGTGTTGGGGGGATATGTCAGTGTTCAGTTAATATTTTCTGAGCAAATACTACGTCAGGTGATATACCGTGTTTCATTTAATTATTATTGTTTCTAATGTTGAATTAATTTGTGTGGTGCTATTATTATCATTTCTGGGCCACTGAGCTTCAATTTGAATAATATACTTATTGAATTCCAAGAGCCATAATCCATGAGTAACCTTATATACATTTTTATTATAAAGGAATGAATTATCAAATTCAGAATATATCGAATCGTATTCTTTGATCTTCTTTTTTTGGGATTTAATATTTATACTATAATCATTTAAGAAATATTGTATTCCATAATTAACCAAGGAATCCATTAAGCTTTCAAGTTTGAATCTTGAATCTTTATTATCATAAATAAACACAACAACTACTGTATTGAGATCATTGCAAGGTTCTTTGAACTTACTTATTGCAAATATTGGTTTCGAATTTCGCTTGAAATTATTAACATAAGATGGATCTCTATGTTTTATATTCTTAATGTTATCGATTATATCCGATAATGAAAGGCTGTACCAATTGCCAGGCTTATCGATACTTACTGATATATCTTCGTTTTCGTAAACGGCATGATTTAGTAGTAATAAAGAAATTATTGAGGCTAGTAAAAGCTTATTCATATCAATTCCTCGCCAAACAAATATTTAAAGATGCGTAATATAAAATCTACAGCTGCGATTCAGGTGCGAGCACATCCAGGTAGTCGCTTTTAATTCTTTTCATAAACATACTCCAACTTGTTTGTGTCACTTAGCGTTCAGCGGTTAAAAGACATTGACTGAGGCGGCACTCCTTCAAAGCGTTTTTTAGCTGTTGTACGATGCTAGTTATTAAAAAATATTTTCATAATGAATTCTTTAAAAAATCCCATTATTATTATTAAAATACTTACAATAAAATAACTGATAATTGCTGGATAAAATAATTCTACTGTAAACAAATCATTAATTGTTTTTTTGTTGGCAAATATATACATTCCAAAAATAAAAATAATATTGGAAATGATCGTTATCAAAATACCAGTAATTTTTCGATAAAAAAATTTTCTTAATAGATAATATAAACATAAACCCATTAAGCCTGCAAGAATGGTATAAACAGGGAGATATAATAGTAAAAACATTAGAAATCCTAAAATGGCGCCATCGCCTTTACCTTCTATAGAAATCATAAATATTATGAAACTAACTACTGCGAATAAAATTGAAATAGCGGAAAACGGAAAAATTATTTTGACAAAAAATATTTTAGGATTTTTTTTCATTATATTTTATCCTATTCCGCCTAGCAGGTAACATCCGCAATTCACAATATATCTTTACCGCATCTCACTTCTCTTTTTTCCAAAACATGCAATTTATTCAAATACACCATTATTCTTTTTCCGGATACATATTTAAAAGTCAACCGCTATATAGTAGTTTTTACAAAAGGAATACATTCCGGCTCAAACAATCTTGCGTAGTATCGGTTTAAAGATTAAAATTCAAGAATCAAAGAAAATTCATATCAACAACCTCACCCTAAATGAAGCGCGTCACGAAGACGCGCGCATGGCATGTCAGTCAGGATGACTGCATACTAGCCGTCTGGTAAAGATATATATATCCGGAAAGTCTCAATACATTTATTCCAGTAAAAATTTATTTCTCCTTCAATTCTTGATTAAATAGATAAGCCCCAGCGGCGCATGAGCGACGCTACAGGATGTGCAAGTGTCGAACGCTGACAGGATGTCAGAAAAGCGTTCGACCGAGCGCCCTTTTTTCGCCTCTTTTTTGTGGCGTTACAAAAAAGGGGCAAAGTGTCCAGTCCCGGGCACCCCGGGACACCCTCCCCGACAGGGAGGCGCCCTGCCCCAAACCCCGCAGGGAACAAATTTTATGCTTTACTGATTTGACCGTTGCCCTCCATTCTGTTTTCAGCCGGTATCACTATTTTACGACAAATGCGTAGGGATATGGAGAACCTGTTTTACTATTGCATGAAGGAGCAATTGAACCAGGAGGACTATTTCACATTTTAAAAACTCCGCTCCTCCCTGTCCCTGTGGTGCTCTTCCTTTACATGTCCCGGCAGTATTATCTGAGGTATCGTACAATAATGAAAAAGAAAAAAAAGAAAGTATTCCGGGAACTGGCCGATAAATACCGCTGCGACGGAACCACGCCGCGCTGCGCCCATTTCGGGCTCTGCGGCGGTTGCATGTTCCAGGACATCCCCTACGAGAACCAGCTCCTGCTGAAAAAAGAATACATCAACAGTCTCCTCGACGGAATGGCGGCCATAGACACGGTGAACCCCGGCGATCCCTACGATTACCGTAACCGCATGGACATGGTTACGGCCTTCGGCAAGATAGGCCTGCGTGAGCCCGGCAATTACAAGTCCGTGGTGGACATCGATTCCTGCGAGATCATGCAGGAGAAGTCCCGCGACCTGTACAAAAAAATAGCCCCCCTGGCGCGGAACATCGAAGGATACAATTACCTCTCCCACAAGGGATTCCTGCGCTACGCCGTTATCCGCCAGGCACGGTTCACAGGTCAGGTCATGGCCGGACTGGTGGTGGCCCAGAATGACGACCGCCGGACCCTCGACGGGCTCATCGATGCCGTAATCGACGATACGGACTCCCTCTCCATCATCACCCAGGGCGGTCTCGCGGATCTGAGCTTCGGCGAGATCACGGAAACCCTGAAGGGCGGCTTCATCGAGGAAGACTTCGACGGGGTGCGCTTCCGCATAACGCCCAATTCCTTTTTCCAGTCCAATTCCGCCGTGGCCCGGGAAATGTACCGCGAGATAAAAAAGGAGACCGAAGGCCGTGTCCTGGACCTCTATTCCGGCGTGGGGACCATTTCACTGTTTGTCGCGGGCCATGCCGACCATGTCACGGGCATTGAAATGATAAGCGAGTCCGTGGACAACGCCGGTATAAACCGGGAACTGAATAATGTATCCAATGTGGAATTCATCTGCGCCGACGCGCGTCCCTTCCTGAAGGAACACCAGGGCCGGTACGACACTCTCATCATGGACCCGCCGCGTTCCGGCATGCACCCGAAGGTGACAAAGGCCGTGAACGAGATGAACACGGAAAAGATCATCTACATGTCGTGCAATCCCGCCACCTTCAGGGACGACCTGCTCATCCTGGAGAATTACCGGCTCGAGTCCTTCCGGGCCTGGGATATGTTTCCCCAGACGCCCCACGTGGAAACCCTGGCGGTGCTGAAGAGGAAGTAGCACATGATAAGAGAAAAAAGAATAACCACAGAGACACGGGGGCACAGAGGGTCGGGATGAGCGATTATGTCTTTCGAAAAAAAAAGCGGTATAAATTTTAAAGGTAAAAGTCATAATGAGGGAAAACAATACTGACAACGCACCGATTCTGGTGAGCGCCTGTCTTCTGGGCGTGCGGTGCAAGTATAACGGCGGCAGCAACACGAATCGCCGGGTCCTGGAATACGTCAGGGACCGGCCTTTCATCCCCGTGTGCCCTGAGCAGCTGGGCGGGCTTCCCATTCCCCGGGAACCGGCCGAGATCAGGGGCGAATCTGTAGTAAACCGAAAGAATGATGACGTGACTGAACAGTTCACCCGGGGTGCCGAAGAGACCCTGCGCATCGCCGGTCTTACCGGGGCCCGGCGCGCCATCCTGAAAAACGGCTCGCCCTCCTGCGGTTCATCGCGCATCTATGACGGAACATTCACGGGAACACGTTTGGAAGGCATGGGCATTACGGCACGACTGCTGCGGGAGAACGGCATTGAAGTCATGTCCGAGGAGGATCTGGTTCCCTGAAGAGATGAGATGACGATAGGCTCTGTAAGGGGATTTATTTATTTTATAGTGCTCCGTTTGGCAGGGGATATTCTCCTGATTCGGGATTTGATACACCGGTTAAAGTATTGACAAAAAATTACACAGCTATAATGTGTATCTTGATAAAAGTATGATTGTTTAGACCTTAAAATATGATCCCGGGGAAGGAATTCCCCTGAAAAAGCGGCGGGCTGACCCATACGCAGATTTTCTGCGCCCCCCGCGTTAAACCATATTATTGAGGTCACTACAATGAACAACGAACACCCTGCATTATCCGGCTGGAACAGCCATTTCGAAGATCAGTACAATAAAATAATTATAGAGAACCCCGGACTCATCCCGGGTCGGGTCCTTGAGGTCCAGAGGGATATATACCGCATCCACGATGGAACCCGCGATCTGAACGGAGTACTCACCGGCCGCTTCTATCAAGGGATAGAGCGCGCTTCCGAACTTCCGGTAACCGGCGACTGGGTACTCTTCCGCAGCAGCGGGGACGACCTGGCCGTCATAAACCGCGTTCTTGAAAGAAAGACCATTCTCTCCCGGAGAAAACCGGGAGCGGCCCTTATGGAACAGCCCATAGCCGCCAACATCGATATAATGTTCATCGTACAGGGACTTGACTGCGACTACAATCTCAGGAGACTCGAACGGTACCTCCTGTTATGCGCCGGCAGCGGAATACGTCCCGTCGTGCTCTTCAACAAATGCGACCTGTCCGCCTCAGGCGGATTCGATCCTGACACGGTACAATCCGTAACCGGCGATATTCCCTTTCACCTGGTCAGCGCCCATGATAAAACCGGATTCGCCTGCTTCGATGATTACATGAAGCCGGGAATAACAGCGGTCTTTGCCGGATCTTCCGGGGCCGGGAAATCATCCATCATCAACGTGCTGCTGAACGAGGAGCGTCAGTCGGTCCGCGAGGTGCGCGCCGATGACTCCAGGGGGCGCCACACCACAACCGGCAGATCTCTCTTCATCCTTCCGGGCGGAGGAATGGTAATCGACACCCCGGGAATGCGCGAGCTCGAGCCATGGGACGCCGCCGATGATATGGATAGTATTTTCGCGGACATAAAACGGCTGGCTCTGGATTGCCGTTTCAAAGACTGCACTCATTCGGGAGAACCGGGCTGCGCGGTTACCGGAGCAGTATCGGAAGGCAGACTTGGGCCGGACCGGCTGCGCAGCTGGCACAAGCTGCTCCGCGAACAGGAATATCAGCGCTTCAGAGCCGACGAAGGTGCTGATTTTGAACGCCGCCGAAAAGAAAAAAAATTTAAGAAGGAATGCCGGAAGATTATGTCAGAGAAAAACAAGACCAGGGATAGCGGTTAAAACCCTCAATTTTATTCCACCCGGACGGTTTTTTTATTGACACTGTATGCGGACCCTGTTATTTTTATTCCGCAAGTAATTTTGATTGTCGTCCGTCAGAGATGACGACGCAGTACCGGCAGCGCAAAAATAATCATTCATTTTCAAATTTTACCATGGGTACAGAAACAGTTAAAAAACTTCCGGCAATGCTCCCCCTCTTCGTTGTCCTTTTACTGGCCTGCGGGAGCGATATCAAAATATCTACAGCGGAATATGGCGATCCCGGCAATACGGGCGGAACGCGCTACTCGGTGAACGCCGAAGACCTGGAAGCGGTCCTGGACAATGTACGGGATGAAATCGGTCAGAATAGCTACGAGGCCATAAAAAGCGCTTCCGTGGCCATTCTCCTGCCCGACGGTTCCATGGTCACCACCGTTTCGAATCCTGAGAATGACCCCTACCCGGTCACATCAGACATGAAGTTCAGCATAGGCAGCGCCACGAAAACTTTTGTGGCGGCCTGCATCTATTCTCTGGCCGACCGGGGAAAACTGGCCCTCACCGACACGCTCCAGAAGCATCTCTACGATACGGGTGTGCTGGACGAAACGCACCGGGAAAATATCGATCCTAATATCCGCGTCCTTGATCTTCTCTCCCACACCTCGGGCATTGATGATTTCCTGGGCGATCTCTATTATTACACGCTGGGCCAGGAGCTTTACGATTTGAACGAAGGCAGCACCTTTGAGCCCTGGACGCCCCTGAAAACGCTCAGTTTCGTGACCTCGCCCGATTTTGTTTTTGACTTTCTTGATCTCCTCAATAACGAATTCAATTATTCAAATACCAACTATATACTGCTGGGTCTTATCATCGAACAGGTCACGGGCGGCAAGGTCTATCCCCTGATTAAAAAGACGTTTCTTGATCCCCAGGATATGGACAACACCTTCATGGTGGGTGTGGAGCCCTACTGGGGCCTGACCTCCCTGCCGGGAATCAGCGCCCTGGGATTCGAGAAAAGCATCGACCTGGATACATGGCAGCTTATCTGGGTAAAAACAAGTACATTGCTGGACGTCGACGCCGTGGGTCTCTATTCCTCCACCTGGACAAGCGGCAACATGGTATCCACGGCAGCCGAAATGGCTGCCTGGGCGAAATACTACTACGAGTTCCAGAACGACCACGGTAATATCGACGAGAACGCATTGAACTCCATGTCCATGACATCATCATATTTCAGGGACCGTAAATACGGGACGGGGATGGTATTCCTGAGGCATGAAAGCTCGGCCGAGCTATGGGGCCATACGGGAACCATCGCGGGTTTCAGCACCCTCGTATTCTACATGCCGTCAAAACAGGTGGGAATCGCCATACTTCTGAACAGCCATCGCGCGGCCCGCTGGGACGTCCTGAACGGCGTGGTCAATTACATAAATGAGAACATGTAGCCGGCGGCAAAGGAAAAGAAAGAAATTATACCAGGTCGCTATCAGAACACTGATAATCCAATGTATCGATCAGGTTATCCACAGGGAAGGTTTTATCGATGATTATTTACTATAGATTTTGATATGATCTGACTCTGAGACAATAATGAGTTTAAAAATGCAGATAAACCTTCGCGTCTCTGCGGCTTTGCGCGATTTTTTTTATTACAGTTTTGGTCAGAATAGATTGCATTGAAATTGAGAAGAATATTCGTAAAGCAAATATCCCAAAAATCCGGAAAGAGTGTTATTTATTTATATCCGATCTCCGGTGTCAATTTGACCTTGCCTCTAACAAACACGCCGTTGCCCCGGGCTATTTCCCGGCCGTCCTGGTCATAAAGAACCGATTCGGCGAAAAATTGCGTGCTCGTCGCATTCACGACTTTTCCTACAGCCTTTATGGTCCCTGTTGAAACGGGCCTGATCAGGTACGTGGTAAAGGATGTGGTCAAAACAAAAACATCATATACCAGAGAATTGACGGCAAACCATGCCGCGTTGTCAAGCGCCAGAAAGTACATCGATCCATGCAGTGCGCCGGCAGCGTGAAATAACTCTTCTCTGACCGGCAGGGTAATCTCGGCCTGTCCTTCGCTGACAACGACACGCGCCCCGGCCAGTTTAACTATGGGCGCGGAATGCATCATGTTTTCGAGTTTTCGATAATGATGTTCTTTTGTCATGACCATACTCACTTTAGAATTTGATATTCATAAATCTGAACCATTCTTTCTTGATCATGATATGCCTGAAATATCATTCAAGCAAAAAAACAAATTTCGGGAGTACGCCATATCTCTTTAATAGCGGTATATTCCCGGCTATCCATAGCCGGTGAGACTTAAAGGTATGAATATCCTGAGACTTTTCCCGGATTTATGGATATTCTATACGCAGGCACACCACGCCAGGCGTTCCCTGTTCATGGCACATTCATGTCAATTGAGATCATAAATTATGTTTGACAGAAATACATAAGCATGTTATTAATTTATTAAATATTAAAATAACTGAGGTCTGATCATGAAAAAAATCATAGGTATGTTGACGATGCTGGGACTGATTGTACCGGGTATTTTCACCGATACCCTGCGTGCTGAAAAGAGCGGTCCCGTATTCATGAGTGCCGAGTTCGCGCAGCTTCTCGTTGAAGCCTGGAACAGCAGTCCCCTTCCTGTGAAACTTGGCACAAAAGAGGCAGGGGGCAGCGACTGGATAAATACGCCCAACAAGTATACCGGTGAAAAAAGAAACAGGCAGGTCATCATCATGTCCCGCAGGGACTGTCCCTCCATGGCAAAGGTGCAGCTCACCATCGAGAACAGGGACGGAAAAGCGGTATGCACCTACGGCGGCGCCATAACGGAAAAGTATGAAAAGGCTGAATGGGCCTTTGCCCCCACCACGGTGCAATGGTATAAATTCGCCTCGGGAGTATGGGGATACATGCAGATGCCCGGCATCATGTCGGGATTCCGGGGCCCCATGTTCGTTGCCCGTGCCAATATCGGCAACTTCGGCGAGTTCTGGAAGGTCGTGGGACGCGTGGCGAAAAAAGTCAATGCCGACTATACAACATCTTGTCCCGTCGAAAAAGGTGACCTGGAGGACATCCAGGATTATCTGAAAAAGATATAACCGGGATTGCAATTTTTAATAATCTTCATCAGCCCAGCCCACATCGTATAAAAAGTCATCGTAGGTGCCGGGATATATGCTTATCCTGTCGTTGTCGAAAACGATCAGTTTGGTGGCAACGCTTCTCAGGTGCATCTCATTGTGGGTAACCATGATAACCGATCCGTCAAAATCATCTATGGCCTCGATGAGAGAATCGCAGGACTGCATATCCAGGTGATTCGTGGGCTCATCGAGAAACAGCAGATGACAGGGCGTCACCAGAATTTTCCCGAGAAGCACCCGGCTTTTTTCGCCGCCCGATAGAACCTTTATTTTTTTCAGCGCATTGTCTCCGGGGAACATGAGCCCGCCGGCAATAGTCCTGGCCCTGAAATCATTGCACGATTTATCGGCGCTTCGTATTTCTTCAAACACAGCCCTGTTGTCATTGAGATCGAGCTTGTTTGTCTGTCCGAAATATCCCTCCAGCAGGGCCTGGTGTTTTTTTATTTCGCCGCTCACGGGTGCAAGCTCACCGGCAAGGAGCTTGATGAGCGTTGATTTACCTTTACCGTTTTTCCCGATTATGCAAATTCTGTCTCTTTTCCCCACGGCAAGGGAGAAACTATTTACAAGAAAGGGCTCTTTTCCGTTATACGAAAAGGATATATTTTCCGCCGACATCATCTGGCCCGCCGCGAAATGCGCGCTGTTGAAATACAGATCGAGATCTTCAATTTCTTCAAGAGCCTTCATTTCACCCTGCTTCTCCAGTTTCCTGACCCGCGACTGCGTACGGCTTGCGAAACTCGCCTTGGCCTTGAACTTCGCGATAAATATCTCCTCCTGTCTTCTTTTCTTGGCTTCATTCAGACGTGTTTTTTCATATATCTCTTCTTCCTGGTTGATCATGGTGTAGAGCTTTTCCGTATCACCCTCGACCTTCTTTGCCTTTGTCCGATGAATGGCCACAATATGCGTCGCCACGCTGTCCATGAAACTCCGGTCATGTGTGATAAGAATAAATTCACCGTCCCATGATTTGAGAAAATCTTCAAGCCATCGTATCGCGACAATGTCGAGATAATTAGTAGGCTCATCGAGCATGAGCATATCGGCATCGGACACCAGGAGTTTGGCCAGGTTCATGCGGATCTGGTAACCGCCCGACAACTCGACAGGGTCCCGCTCCATATCACTTTCGGAAAAACCAAGGCCTGAAAGTATTTTCTCCACTTTCCAGGTATCATACTCTTCACCGGCGGGGAGCCCCAAAGAACACTCTTCGAGAACGGTGGGCTTCGTGAAACGAAGATGCTGTTCCAGGTGCCCGATGCGGTAATTTTTCGGGACATTGATATTTCCGGAATCAATCTCCACATTCCCGAGAATCATCTGGAAGAGCGTTGTTTTCCCGTGACCGTTTCTTCCCACCAGGCCTATTTTTTCACCGCGGTTGATACTGAGGCTGAGGTCATCAAAAAGCACCTGCCCGCCGAATGTTTTATTCAATCCTGAAATTTTTATCATGTGCTATCGCCTTTTCTTTTTATATAAACGGACTTCCTTCATAGAGAAACCGCTCCATGAAGGAAGTTCATTACGTTTTAATGCATCGATGTCCCTTTTTTAAAGACTGAAAATGAACAATTGACGGGATGCTGCCGGGGAGGCAAGGATTTTTTAAAATTTTTATTCTGTGCCGCACCCGGCTTGCGGGGATAATATCATACTATTTATTTACAACAATGGAGCCGGAGCTGAAATCATGAATAGCCCGGCTTTTTTTGATTTAATAATAATTGTCCCATCAATTTACCGATAGAATCATGGTGAATGGTGAATATCGAACTCAGGATATAGCTGCATACGGGATAATGGATTCCCTTCGCATTGGGATTGGGAACGCCATTATTGGATTTACAGTATTCGTCTGTTTGTTCCGCAAAATGGACCCGGCATACAAAAGGGCGGACTTCCCATATCATGCATGTTTCGTCTGATTTATCCAGGAATATGCAGGGCTGATCCTCTTCTGACTGATCATTCCAAGTTGTTCTGCCGCTGAAATTATTATCGGCATCAAACTCTATGTATGCATTTTGCCTGTGCAGTTTTTCGTAATCAATATTAATTTTGTTTTTTGTACAGTAGGTATATATGAGTTGAGCTTCTTCATCGGTGCATGCGACGGGCTGGTAACAGCAGTTCGAGCATCCTTTGCGGCAATAACATGAATGGAGCCCGTCCTGCTTGTCAAGTTCCACCTGACAGTCAATCGCCTCATCAATTATTCTATGAAATATTTGAGTGCGATTATCTCCAAATTCCAGGTATTGTTCCGACCAGGATTGAAGCTGGTTCCATGTTTCTTCCGCGGGGATATTGTGGTCTACGAGTATTAAAAATCCATATAGATCGGGATACCTTCCGTGCAGAATATTTTTATCCATCCACTCATGCGATTCATTTACATACTTTTTCCCTGATTTTGAGTCAGGCGGATTACCACAGCATTTTTTATATTTTTTACCGCTGCCGCAAGGACAAATAGCATTGCGATCTATTTTCACAGGTAAACCCCGGCATCTGAGATTGGTGTCAGGTGAATTTGTATAACTATTCCTTGTGCCTCAGCTAAACAACTTCAGCCACTACGGCTTCATGTACAAAATCAATTTGTACATCAATATATGAAGCACTTAACAACTCTGCTTTGGCACACGCTTTTTCTATGGCATTGCATAATTGTGTTTTTTGCTGATTATTCAACAATCCTTTATTTGACGATACCAGAATGTCTTCTATTGACGGTTTAGGCAGATTGGCTATCTTTATTTTATATGATTTATAGAAGCACGCGACTTCATATCTCCAGAAGACTTTTTTATTTTGATCTGCCCAATCTCTGATAATTTTAGACAATCTCTTTTTTTCTAAAACTTCCTGTCTCTTATCTAAAAGTGTCTGCTTTGTAGTGCTCATCTTTGTTTCCTCGCTAATATCCTATTCATATATTTTGAAGTGGTATCTAATGATTCAAAAAATTCTTTTTTTTCTTTATCTGAAAAATCTGATAGTAGTGACTCACAGTAACCATCGAAGTCATTTTTAATGAGATTTGCGGCCTTGATTCCTTTTTTCGTAAGCGATAACTGAATTATCCTTCTGTCATTTTCCCGGGGATTCCTCGTGATAAATCCATTTTTTACAAGGCAATCAACAGAGCGGGTAAATGAACTTTTTTCCAATCCGGTCATCAAACTTATTTCAGACATCGATTTTTCATTATTTTCATTGATCAACATCAGGATATTTATCTGGGTTTTATTTATATCAAGGTTCAGCTTTGATGTATCATGTTCATAGAAAATCTTTTTAACAAACTGCGGGAAAATAGTCAATCTATCCCGAAACATGAGGCCTCCCGAGCACGGTTGCATATTCAACCGTTGCAAATACAACTATACTCTGAAAACCATGATTTTTGTCAACAATATAAATTAATTTTTACTGAAAACAGTTTACGCGCACATGACTTTATGAGCCAGATTCGGGCTGTAACGGCACAGCAGGCAAAGCTTTTTTATATTTTTCCGCCTTCTTTCTTCTCCAGACGCTTTTTATCAGCTATTAAAAGGTCACGGTGTTTGTATTCATCACCGGCAATATCCTTAAAATGTTCAGAAAGAATACTGTAATGCAGTGAAAGCCGGCTCATTGTATCGGCTGTTTTATTATAGAGATCACCGAGCTTTTCTTCTGAATCAGCCAGCACCTGAAGAATTTTTTTCAGGTCATTCTCACCTTCAATTTCATTATTAACTTTTTTTGTAACAGTGTTCTGATAGTCCAATATCATGGATTCTCCCAGGGCAGGTTTATCCGTAGTCTCCGCGATCTCTGCGAGTCTTTCCGCATGTTCAAAGGAATGGGTCTCCATAAATTCCAGCACCTGCTTGATTCTTCCAAACCTGTCCTGCTTTTTCAGGTTTTCATAAAAGCCGGCCAGGCCCTTTTCCAGGAGAACGGCAAATTCAAGGTATTCTTCTTTCATAGATAAGCTCCTGCTGAACATTTAATTGGTACTAGACCAATATATATCATGGCCGGGGATAAGTCCATTTCATAATTGCCATGGGCATCTCAAAAAATATTGTTTTTCCTTAACAATAAAATGAAAAAACCTTCTTACTGTTTTTCTTAAAGTTATACCGGCAGGAGTAAAGCCATGCCTTGCGATGCGGAATAGTGGAACAAATTTACAGGAAAGGTATTGATTTATTGTGATTCATGATTTAAACTGAGAACGTTAACTCCGGAAGTGATATTATTATAAGAAGGAGATTATGCCGTGAATATGAGGACAAGAATAATCACCTTTGTCATCACAATTCTCGTCCTTTTTTTTACACTTAACAGTGTTCAGGCTCAAGATATCAAAGCCGGTCCATCGGATCAGGAAGCCATAGAACGCCTTAATTTTATATCACGGTCCCTCCTTGAGGGGGAAAGTAACGCAACCCTGTGGTACTGGTTCTGGACAGGTTTATTCTGTACTTCGACAGTTACCCAGCTTTCACTTTTCTTTGCTGTCGACATCGTAGATCCGGGCAACAGGGATCATTTCAGACAGGATCAGATGACAGGAGCCATTACTTCGGCAATTGGTGTTATAGGTATGGCCTTTACTCCCATGGTTCCCTCCTATGCCCTTGACCGTTACAAAAACATGCCCGAGGGAACGCCGGAGGAACGCATCGCAAAGCTCAGGGAGGCGGAATATTGGCTTCAGAAAAGCTCTCAGCGCGAGGAAAATGGACGGTCATGGATTTCCCACACGATGAATTTCGCCATCAATCTTGCCGCGGGGCTTACCATATGGCTTGGCTTTAACCGGCCTCTTAAAGATGGACTGATCACTTTTGTTCCCGGTATTCTTGTGGGAGAATTGCAGATATGTACTGTGCCAAACAGGGCAACGTATGATTTGAGAGCCTATAAAAGAAGGTATATAGCTGGGGCTATGCCGAAACAGGACAACGATACAAACTGGTTCTTCTCCGCCTGTCCAGGCGGCATAGTTGCGGGCCTGCATTTTTAACGGAGATCATAGAACCATGAAGATACTGACCGGTATTATTTTATGCTCTTTAATCATCGGCTCCTGTACCGTACAAAGGGAAATCGATACTATAAAATCCCCTGGTAATAAAGCAAACAAGACTGAATATATTATAAACAACAGGAAAGTTTCTGAGCAGGAATTTAACACATTATTGTCGACCTTAAAAACAATAACCGGAACATGGTTTTGTGCCGAAACCATTAACGGAGGAATTACCGGGTATGATGTTAAAAACAAAAATGGCGTCGTTTATGAGTACAGAGTAGTTTCGGAAAATAAAAACAGCCAATTCACTATAAGAATAAAAAATATACCGGAATAAACTGCCTCATGTTAATTTCCGTTATCCGAAACCAGTTCAGTATACACGGCGAGTCGTACTCATACTGAGTCCATCGAGGCATTTGAACCCATTACTGCCGACCGATATGTTTAATTATTGACAGAAAGTTTCCGGCAGGCAAGGATCTAATATGAAATCTATGTCAGGTCTTCTGAAAAAAATACGGAACATCGACCGTGAGGGCTACCGGCCGGGATTCGGGGCCCTGGAGATTTTCAGGTTCATCGGCCCGGGTCTCCTGGTGACCGTCGGCTTCATCGATCCCGGGAACTGGGCCTCAAACATCGCCGCCGGGGCCGAGTACGGCTACAGTCTCCTCTGGATGGTAACCCTTTCCACTATCATGCTCATTATTCTCCAGCATAACGTTGCCCACCTGGGCATCGCTTCCGGGCTGTGTCTTTCCGAAGCAGCGACGATTCATACGCCCCTTGCGGTTTCAAGGACGGTCCTGGCTACGGCAATGCTGGCATCCATATCCACATCACTGGCGGAAATCATGGGCGGAGCCATCGCCCTGCAGATGCTTTTTGAAGTTCCCATTGCCGCCGGTTCTTTCATGATGCTCGTTTTCGTGGTCATCATGCTCTTTACCAACTCGTATAAAATAATCGAAAAGGTCATCGTGGGCTTTGTCTCGGTCATAGGTATTTCCTTCCTCTACGAGCTGCACCTGGTGAACATCGACTGGGCTCAGGCCGGCAAGTGCTGGGTGACGCCGTCGTTCCCTGAAGGCTCCATGCTCATTATAATGAGCGTCCTGGGCGCCGTGGTCATGCCCCACAACCTGTTTCTTCATTCCGAGATCATCCAGAGCCGGCAGTGGAATCTCGAGGATAAAAAAATAATCAAAAAGCAGCTGGACTATGAGTTCGCCGACACCCTTTTTTCCATGGGAATAGGATGGGCCATCAACAGCGCCATGATTCTCCTGGCCGCCGCCACCTTTTTCAGGGCCGGAACCGTTGTTGAAGAACTCCAGCAGGCCCAGTCGCTCCTGGCACCGCTTCTGGGCGGCCATGCGGCTCTCGTTTTCGCCGTGGCCCTTCTTTTCGCCGGAGCGGCCTCCACCATAACATCAGCCATGGCCGGCGGCACCATCTTCGCCGGGATATACGGGGAGCCCTATGACATAAAGGACAATCATTCACGCCTGGGAGTGGCCGTATCCCTTGTGGGAGCCTATATCATAATCCTCCTGGTGGGCAATCCTTTCAGGGCTCTCATCATATCGCAGATGATCCTGAGCATGCAGCTTCCCATAACCATTTTTCTCCAGATATACCTCACCTCATCAAAAAAGGTCATGGGTGAATACGCCAATACTCTCTTCCACCGGATTCTTCTCTGGTCAGTGGCCTCGGTGGTGACGATCCTCAACGTGATGCTCCTTATAAGTTTTTTCCGATAGGACTGCGGGCCTCTTTATTGGCGACTCTGAGACACTGTACTTCTTGCCTGGAACTGTTCCTGACGGTTGCCGGTATAATTCCTGATAAAAAGTTCCGCGCAGACAGGCCTTTTTGAAAAAGGGAATTGACTAATTTTTTTTACGGTGTATAGTTATAGCGGAACCTGAAAGAACTGCTGATGGAAGAATCCGATAACAACCGGGAAGTATATTCCTCCCTTCATCTCACACTCTATCGTAATGATGAAGCGAGGGCCCTTATCGCCGTGGTAAATGGCTTTATCCCCTTTGAAGAACAGAAAAAAAATCATATCCACATCCTGGAAGAAATCCGCGAGCATGGACTCAGGGATTTAATTTCCGATAGCACTGATGCGGGTCCTGTCTCTCCCGACATGGTTACCTGGATTACCGAGGTGCAGTTTCCCCAGCTCATTGACGCCGGCATCAGGACCTTTGTCAATATTGTCGCCAAAAACACCGTCACCAGGTTCGGCATGGAAAAAATTCTGAACGTCATCGGATCAAAGGCGCAACTCTTTAGCGCCGATGATATTCCCTCGGCCCTTGAAATCCTGAAAAATCAGGAGCCGCTATGAGAAAAACAATTATCAGCAAATCAATACTGACATCGTTTTTTCTATTGCTCATCCTCCCGCCGGTACATATCGTTGCATCCGACGAGACAGCTTCCTTAATGATAAATAATAATGCTTATATGTTTAATACCATTCCCGGTGCTATGTATGTCGCAGCCGCTGATGAATCTAGTGTAAATGAACCTATCGATAAACCCTCCGAAAGTAAAAATAATTCTCGGATCAATTGGCACAAGATTCTCGGCTGGAGCACCCTGGGCATGATGGGAGTAACAATAACTACAGGTTTCGTTATTCCCGAGAAAGGGCATTGCGCACTCGCCTGGGTAACTACAGGTTTTGCCGTTGCGACATGCGGTGACGGGATTTATGAATACGGCGGATTAATCAGTTTTACCGATGGGGACTGGAAGTATAATACTCATGCTATTCTCGGAACGCTGGCCACGGCCGGTTTCATCACCACCCTTGCCCTGGCCGATGGAACGGGACATGTGGCGACAGGGATTGCTTCCGGTGTGGCATTCACGGTTGCATTGGCGATTATCTATTTTTAGATTTGCGGGAATTTCCGAAACTTCATGAAACGGTATCACACGTTCCTTCCCTCCAAAGATTATTTCAGAATAAACCTGGCATCAGCGATTACCGTTCCCCGTTCCGACGCGAACACGGGATTGCAGTCGATGGAATCGACGTACTCGCGCAACTCCCAGGCCAGCACGGAAAACTTTTTTATCAGGGCTGTCAGTTTCGGGAAATTAATGGCTTCTGCTCCGCGGTAACCCCTGAGAAGTTTAGATCCCTGGAGAGAATTCAGGGCCTCGGTTATCTCTTTTTCCCGCGCCGGTGCCATGAGAATGGAAACGTCCTTATAGATCTCCACGGACGTGCCGCCCAGGCCTACCAGGATTACCGTGCCGAACTGATGATCATTCTTTGAGCCGATAATGAGCTCCACACCATTTTCCATCCCCTCGATTATCACACCGCTGAAACCAGCCAGCGACGAAAGACGGTCATATGAAGAAATCAGGTCCTCGTTATTCATGATATTCAGAATTACGCCATGAACCTCGGTCTTGTGTACGATCTGCGGCGATACTATTTTTGCCGTAACAGGAAAGCCGATTGATTTCGCCGCCTTCAGGGCTTCATCGCGGGTTCTCGCCCACCGGTAATTGGTTGTCTTAAGGCCGGATATGGAAAAGATTTCCTTTGCCTGAGGCTCCATCACCCAACCCTGGTCCTTCTTCGCTTTTTTGATTATTCTGATGGCATCGTCATTCATATTTTCTCTCCGGCTATTGCTTTCACCATATTAACGGCACCTTCAACGGAATGCGCCACAGGAATACCGTTTCCTTCAAAGCCTTCGATAAAAATGTCATATTTATCAACATGGGGGATGTAGACCACCAGGGGTTTTTTGAAGGTCCTGACCAGCTCGGAAATTCTCGAGCCGATATCAGTGCTGATGCCCGGCAGGTACGGGAGCAGCAGGAGCAGTACACAATCGATGTAATCAGTGGAAAAGAAAAACTTCACCGATTCAACGAAATCAATATCGCCCGCGCTTCCCGTGAGATCGACGGGATTGGAAAATGAAGCGATATCCCTGATGTTTTCTGAAACCAGCGCTTTCAGACGAATCCGGTCATCTTCGGGAATCTCCGGGATCATGATTCCCGTATCATACAGGCCGTCACTGGCCATGGCGCCGTGCCCGCCGCTGGCCGTTATAATACAGGTATTGGTGACCCTTTTCCCGGGATAGTTGGACAACACTTCACAGAATGATACAAATTCGTTTTCGCTTGTCGCCTCTATGGCCCGGCTCTTTTCGACAACATGGCGAAACGTGGTGTAGTCGCCGGCGATTGAAGCCGTGTGAGAACTGACGGCGCGGGTGCCTCCGGGGGTTTTGCCCGACTTGATAATTATGACGGGCTTCTTCATACCGTTGGCTGTTTCGATGAATTTTCTTCCCCGGTCCTCTTTAAAGCCCTCGACATATATTCCGATTACATCAGTATCCCTGTCGGTTTTAAGATATTCCAGTATGTCCACCTCGTCGAGAACGGCCTTGTTGCCGATGCTTACGGCTCTGGCAATTCCCACGCCCTCCTGCGTAAGCTTGATGAGCTGGTCCACGAGAATGCCGCCGCTCTGGCTTATCAGGGACACATTACCGGGATTGAGGGCGATGAGGCGCTCGCGTGAAAGAAAAAAGGTATCCACATAAGGATATGACATCACGCCGAGACAGTTGGGACCAATCACGGGAAAATCATTTTTGACGGCAGTGTCACGGATTTCTTTTTCAAGATACTGCTTCCCCGATTCAGTAAAGCCCCCCGAGATGATGATGGCGCCGCCGACACCGCATTTGATGCATTCCCTGATGACCTGCGGAACAAAATCGGCCTTAACGCTGATCACCGCCAGATCGACCGGGACCGGTATTTCCGAAATGGATTTATAGATGCGCTGTCCATAGAGCTCACCCCCCTTCGGGTTGACGCCATAGGTGCCGGCAGTGCAGTGATGCCTGTTCTTGTTGTAGATAACATTGGCCGGGTTAAAGGGATTGCTCAAAGAAACGCCGATTATTGCCATTGTCTGAGGTCTGAATATTTTGGTCAGGTTCATGCCCATGATACTGGTTCCTTTTAATTTTTTTGGATCTTTTATAATATATCATGATTGCAGCCCTGTCAATGGAATTTTGATAAGCGGGAATTTCCGTCACTCAAAACCAGCCGAGAGGACAGACTTCCTCTTGCCAGCACATGTTCCTGGTGACCGGCAGGTTAAATTATTGACAAAAAATTCCGGACAGGCAAGGCTTTCAAAAAATTTACCGGGTAACCATACCAATCACTCAGGAATTAACTACTGCTGCACCCGGTGGTACTGAACTGGTCATGAGGGCATGCGGGATCAAAGAAATCCTTATTGATCTTGACAATCCCGCCAGGATCTTCAGTTACTTAAACGAGGTTCTTTCTATGGAAGTACAGGATAAAAAAAAGCGGATACTCGAAGCCACCCTTAAACTGATAACGGACAGGGGGTTTCACGGAACGCCTGTATCAATGATCGCCGAAGAAGCCGATGTGGGCGCAGGTACCATCTACCGCTATTTTAAGAACAAAGAAGCCATCATCAATGAATTATACGATATTATCCAGAAAAACCTGCACGAGGCGACTGTTCGTGATGTCCCCGATGATATCAGTGTGAGGGATGAGTTTTATGTAAAATGGCGTCATATTCTGGAATATTTTCTCGATAATCGCGATGAAGCGAATTTCATTATACAATACTCCGCTTCTCCCTATATAAGCAGAACGGTAAAAGAGGAAAATGACCGGCGCAACGCCCATCTCCGGGCCCTGATAGACCGCGGATTAAGGAATAAAGAAATACGTGCAGTCGATTATAACACCATCGCCATTTACATGTGGGGCACCATCAAGCAGATGCACCATTTATATATAAACGATTCCATACAGATAACCGAAGAACTCATTGCTGATATTTATTCCGTATTCTGGGAAGGAATCCGGATGCATCCGGAAGGGTGATATCATACGACAGAATCCCGATCCTTTAGGCCGGGATTCTGTCGTATGAAAGAACTATTATTTTGCCGCTTCAGCGGTTTTTAATGCCGCATTAAAATTCTCTTTCAAGTCCGCCCTATCAATCAGCACATTTTTGTAGGCTTCCAGGTCGCCGTATATCTCCTGTTTAAGGGGATTGAACCTGTATCGGACAACCCGGTATCCATGGTAGATGAACACGGCAACGTTTGCTGCCAGGGCGAGGCCGCTTACCAGCAACAGGGCACGGGGATCATGAGACGATTTTACCGCGAACATGGATGTATCGACGAAGGCCGGAAAACACATGACAAACATCATCCATGTGGCGAGAGTCTGCGCCCGGTGCTGAAGCCATGCGCCCTTTCTGATGAAGAAAGCGGGAATGGTGCATGAGATCAGAAGCGCGGCACCGGCATAAAATGCGTGATCAGAAACACAGTTGTACACATAGGCAAAATTCCAGAGATCATAGGCAATGATCCAGAACCAGAGCTGATCGGGCCAGAGCATGTCTCTTTTTTTGTCTTTGCTGATGGTGATTCCCATCCAGCCTGATATTGTCACTATATTAAGTATTCCGGCGATGCCGTTCATGATGTTCCATGGCCCGCCGAGTATCACCACGCCATCGACAAGACCGTTAAAACTGTAGCATTGAAAATCACGGATCACCGCTTCCAGTATATTGAGCGCCAGGATAAAAGCGGGAAACATGAGGAGGTACTTGTTTTTGTCCAGGCCTTTGATGAATCGCAGGGCCATAAAGCCGAGTACTCCCGCAAGTGACGAATAAACTTTTGCCCAATGAAACCACGTCCCCACACTTGAACCTTCACCGGCAGTTTTTGGCCATACGATGAAAGTGAGTATTATAGGCAGTGCGACATATACCAGCAGGGATGTCCGTTTACTTGCCCGCGTGATCTCATTGACGAGCATAAGACCGCCCAGAACTGCAAACCACATGAGGGCGGAATACCAGGGTATAGATTCGAAAAAAAACATATCGGGACCTCCTTTTAAAGAGTGCGGAATGAACGTTCATTCCGTATATATCCAGAAGAAAACTTCTTTGTAAAATGTCAATAGAAAATGATAATAATTATTTATTTTTTAAGGAATTTCGTCGCCCAAAACTGTTTGGAGGGACACAATTTCTCTCATCCGTACCTGTTCCGGGCGACCGAAAGGTTAATTAAAGGTCACTTTTTAGCCCTTGACATTAATGCTTTATCCGGATATCGATAGCAGACTCATTTTAAATCATATATCGGGGGCGACAATGAAGAAATTACTGGCATTATCATTACTGGCTATCATATTCTCAGGCTGTGGAAGTTATCAATCCATTAAACATCTGAAGGCGGATAAAATCGATACTGACGAGGGTTTTAACTCGATACTTATACTGCACCTGACCATTATAGATAAATCAGGAAAGCTGCCTGACTGGGGGAATGTAAACCTCTGGGAAAGATATATTGGAAAGACACAGAAAGAAAACAGGTTGTCACAGTATATCATCGAACCGGAGTGGAAAAAAACAGAAGATGGACATCAATGTACGGTAACTATCTACCTGCAGACCCGTGCCGGCGACCATAAAATTCTTTCCATGGCTTTTCAGAATTCATCGGAAATTTTGCCGTTCAAAACAAGGATTGACTATGCTGTTCCCGGTAATGCTATTGCATACCTGGGGAATTTAATTCTTACCATAGAAAAGGATTATAAATATGGCTATGAAGTAAATCTTAATAAAAACAATAAAGAAGAGGTCCTGGGAGAGTTCAGCAAAAATTTTCCCGGATTACATGAAAAATTTGGGAAAAAATACATCCTGATCGAATCGAAAAAAGTCAGGGATTAAAGAAGGCGTGTGATGATAGTGTTTGTCATATGACAGAAGCGCCGGTCCATCACTGAAATGGTACAGCCCGGCCGATGATGGCGGTTCCGTCCCTCTTGTACTGAGGGGCGGAACCGCGCTTCGCCGGTACGCGCTGCGTCACACGACTGGTGTATCTGTTTAAAAATAAAAGGCCACGCCCACCTGTCCCTTGTAGGAATAGAAGGAATAATAGTTGTCTGTATAATCTTCCGTCAATACATGAAAACTGTCCCACTCCTGGTATTCATAATTCCTGAAATTGAAGCCCAGACCGAAATCAGCAAATATGCCGAAAGATTCGCTCACCATATAACGCCCGCCGATAACGGCCAGGACAGCGGCATCAATGGTTTTCTTTATAACTTCCGAGCCTGAATCTTCCTCGTTCTTGTAGCTTTTGTATTTAAATTCGAATTGGGGACCGGCATAGAGAAATACATTGCCTCCCGTACTGAACTGGTAAAAGGCACCCAGGCCTGCCCCCGTCTTCCAGACTGTCCTGTTGCTTTCAACACCGTTGTCATCATACCTTCTGTCCGTATACATCCCCATGAGTTCCGGCGCGATAAATAACTCCGGCATCACGTATATATCCATCCCAACCCAAACTTCCATGGATTCCAGCGGATTCCCTTCTGCGGCGAGAAGCTCCACTCCCCGGAGACCGAAGGAAAGACCGATCTCGTCACCGGAAAAAGACACATCCCTGTTTACCGTGTTTTTTCTGTCGGCCTTCTTTGCCGCGAAAAGAGCCGAAGCCAGGAACAGCGTGCTTATTACGCACATAATAGTTATTATTTTTTTCATTATATTCTCCTCCCGGTCCTTCAATTCACGTAAAATACCACGCCCACCTGGGCCTGGTATACATAGATGGTTTTATATTGCGTACTTTCAGTACCGGGAGTCGCACTGAAATCCTCACTCTTATCATCGAGGAACATGAATCCCAAACCCAGGTCTGCAAAAATACCAAAGTTTCGGGAAAACATATACCGGCACCCGAAAAGACCCGACAGGCGCAGCTCATTGATTGTGTTCTTCTCATAATTACTCGATGTAAACTGTCTATCATCTTCAAAGGACGTAAAGATGTAGGACATTTCCGGTCCTGTATAACAGTAGAGGTTTTTATTCACGGTGAACTGATAAAAGACGCCCAGGATTCCTCCCAGACGCCAGAATGGCTCATCATAGTCCCCCCCGGCCGGCATGTTATTGGAGCGATTCATCGATGTGAAACTAAAAGTAACGAGGGTCCGTATCATGAGATAATCATCAACATTCATGGTAAGACCAAGCCATTGTTCGCTGTAGGGCTCCACCAGGTCAAAATAATCATTATAAAAATCATTGAACCCCGAAACACCCATGGTGAACCCGGCACGGAATCCGGTAAAATAGGTGTCATTTTCAGCGGCAAAGGCTGCCGATGACAGGAACAGCGCCAGTAGCAGCGCCGAGGGAAGCGTAATCTTTTTCATGTATTCCTCCACAGTAATATTTTTCATATTCCCTGATCATGTGGGTATGACTCGAGGGCAAGGTGACATAATATAGAGTTTATGCGGGTAAAGTCAATGGTTTTATCACATGAAGAATATATCAGACTTGTCAGGTCCCTTCATAGCAGCCCCGCTCCAGGGCTGCTCATCGGGGATTAATAGCCAACAGGGTTTCTGATTATTATAATTTCCGCCCCGGGACTGCAGTTTTTCCGGGAAGAACTATATCACCATTGCCTGGCAGATTTCCTCATCGAAATGATTGGCCTCTTCCGGATGATGGGAATTGTAATGCACCTGGGCGAAGAAGGGATTTTTTCGTGCGATAGCATCATGATTCCATCCCGGGGCCTCGCAGTGGGGACACCAGTGACCGCCCAGGAGGGTCAGGGTCGTGCTGGCTTTGAACTCATGGCCGAAGGCGCATCTCCATGTAAGTTTTTCGTCACGGTCTTCGTTATAGGACGGCGAGAGCAGTTCTCCTCCCCTGAAACGGGCCGCTTCCCGCAGTTCATTGATGGTAAGGGCCTCAACAGCTACCGATGTATCATATCCGTGATCCAGAAGCCTTGATTCGGAGCTTATAACCGGCACATCGTCCCAGTCTCCCATCTGCAGGGATCGTTCATATGACCCGAAAAATGCCGTTATCCTTTCCGCCATTTTTCCGGCATTTTTTTTCCAGTAGAGGGGGCCGGCTTTACAGGAAGCCATGGGCTTCATGACCAGATTTTTAATCACCGGTTTCGGCACATATTTCCCCAGATGTACATACCAGGCCATGGCTTCCTTTACCTGCCGATAATGGTCATCTATGGACTGCCGCTGGTTGCCCAGATACCGGTGAAGAATATGGGAGTCTTCAAAATAGCCGCAGTGAAAGTTACGCAGGCAGAACCAGTCACGATTCATTACTTTACGAAAATCCCCCATACCCATAAGGTTCATCATCTGCTCGATATAATCTATATAAATAACCCGGCAGGATTCTCCGCCGGCCATGTTATAAATGCGCCGCCAGAAATCAGAATTATCGGGAATATCAATAATCCGCGAAAGACCGTATCCCGCATCGGCTGCCGTATTCAGCTCAATGTGCTGTTCGACGGGCTGGTGAAACAAGATGGGGTCCATAAGGGTTATGGAATCGGGAATGGCAATATATGTCTGGCGAAGAGAGACCCAGTGTTTGATGCCCGATTCAACAAGCATCCGCTCAGCGGCAATTTTAGTCGTGCCATAAAAATCAAAACGCGAAGGGGCCATGGGATCACCGGTGCGTATACGGTGAATAGGGGGAAGCCTGTCTCCATACTGGGCAACAGAACCGATCATTGCGACTTTGATCCGTTCAGCGCCATGAGGCTCCTCTTTTATCGCCCTTATAATATTCTCAGCGCCACCGGCATTGACCTGATACGCTTTTTCCGGATAATGGTCCGCTTCAGGGGAAATAAGGGCAGCGGGATGCAGGATATACTCCTGGCCGCGAACAGCTTCCCGGACCGATGCATAGTTTCTGACATCACCCCAGACAATGGAAACCGTACCGCTATATCTATGAAACATTCTCCTGTTTTTTCTGCTGGGCCGGAGAAAAAGGGTCAGATTGATATCATCAATATTTTTTAACAACTCATGAAAGGCTGCATTACCCATTGAACCTGATGCGCCTGTCAGCAATATATTTTTTCGGTCCTTCATGAATAGTTCTCCTGAGGCGATAATAAATTTTAGTTAGTATTAATTAACTTATTTAATTAACTTATTAATTTAGATATTTAGGAAATTTAGCCGCCCAAACCCGTTCCACGAGACTGAATGTCGCTCATCTGAACCTGTTGCTCAAAACAGCAATGTATAATTATTGATTGAAAGATCCGGGCAGGCAAGGCTTTAAATAAAATTTGAAAGCCTTTTCATTACCATGTAATGTATTTCCTACGATGACGGGTTGTCAAGAAAAAAAAGCCTATTGCATCTTCATCCCAAAGAGAAAACGGAGAATAATATTCCTCCTTATTAACGCTTCGTAAAGCAAAAATGATAAAAGAAACGATACCGATTATATCACCAGAAAAGCAGCGAGGGACGGAATACTCATTTTTAATATATAAAAACCGAAAATAACAATGACCGTCTGGTGAAGAATATACAGGGGCAGAACGGCCTCACTGAGGTACCGGGGGATCAACAGCGTAGCTCCTGACCGCCTTCCGGGGGATATCGATCTTGCTGATATCCATGCAGCCCGGTTGTTTTTCCATATACTGAATTGTAATGATGTCGTCGGTCACCCTGACAATTTTGCATAGTATGGTACTGCCGTTTCTCAGCACCACTTCATCGGCACGGGAACCCGGCGAATTAATTGACAACAGCACCAGAAACGACAACAGTATAATTATTCTTTTCATTTTAACAAGCCATCCCGATTCATTGCAAGAAATACATCCATAATCATGTCGCTTTTAGCCGCATAAAGCAATTGTTCATATCCATCGACAAAAGGCTGAATGATCATGAAAGACAGGTGATACCATGTTTTAAATTCAGCCTTCCTGCTGAAATGATAGTCGCGTCCCCCATCCTTGATATGGACCAGTGCTTCCATCGTCAGCGTTGTTTTACCTGTAGAGGGTATTACCATGAGAGTGCACAATGAAATCCAGTCCAGGAAATCCCCGAAATCGTTTTCTTCATCAAAGCGTAATTCCACGGAATAATCAGTTTTATATGTATCCTTCGGTACTTGGGCCAAGTAGCTGTCAAAGATAATGACGGCATCGGAGATACGGAAGGCATCAAAAGCGCACTGGCGTACGAGATCGGTCATTTCATAATAATATTCCAGGAATATGAATTCATCGCGTGCAGGGCGGATGAGGATAGTCATCGTTGTATTTTCCGCAAGACCGGAAATTTTTTCCGTATGCTTAAATCCCGTATCAGTTCTCTGCATGTAGCTGCAACTGACCGGCATAATAATAAAAACCAGTATTGATACGATATGTGCCGCGCTCTTCATAATGATCATCTCTACTGTAGAGCTTTTTATCAGATCGAATTTTGATCGTCAAGAATTATTCCCTTGATTAATCCGGCACGGTATGTTTATCCTGCTGTAAAAATATTCTACACTGGCAAAGTATCAGTTAACATCAGAGGAGAAAGCCATGTCAAAAACCATTCTCATCACCGGGGCCAGTTCCGGCATAGGACAGGCCCTGTCATACGTCCTGGCGGAGAAGGGATACAACCTGGCCCTGGCCGCGCGGAGCATCGATGTCCTGGAAAAAATGAAAGGTGAGCTGACGGGCAAATATCCTGCAATAAAGGTGGAAGTGCGGAAACTCGACGTGACGGACTATGCCGCGGTGCCCCGGGTCATGAACGAAGTGGCTGAAGTTCTGGGCGGCCTGGATATCATTTACGCCAATGCTGGCATCGACGAGGTGGGAAAAGTGGGCACGGGCATCTTCGAGAAGCACCGGAAGAACATCGAGGTCAATCTCCTGGGCGCCATCGCCACGGTGGAGGCAGCCGTTGAATACTTCAAAAAACGCGGACAGGGGCATATCATGGCCACGTCATCCATCGCCGAGTACCGGGGGCTTCCCAACAATTCATCGTACTGCGCAGCCAAGGCCGGCATCAGCATCTTCTGCGAGTCGGCCCGGGCCGAGCTGCACGGCACGAAAATAAAGATCACGGTCCTTTCGCCGGGCTTCATCGATACGCCCATCAACCGCAAGATGAAATCGCGTCCCTTCGTCATCGACGTGGAAAAGGGAGCGCGGGTGATCGCCCGGCTCATGGAAAAACAAGTGAAGCGCTCCACGGTGCCCGTGTTTCCCTGGAACTTCGTGCGCCGCCTGCTGCGCGTGCTTCCCACGGGGATGATCGCGAAAATGTAACAATGATACATGCGCGGCGAAACACCTCCCCCTTGACGGGGGAGGCTGTAAGGAGGCATACCACCATTAATTACTTCGCTGTAGCGGCCGCTCTCTCATCATTGCTCATTGCCGCAAGTTTTTTCACCTCATCCACATTAAGCCCCAGGCCCTTCGCCACCCGCGTTCCATAATCGGCATCGGCCTTATAAAACACTGCGGACTGACGGAGCTGCAGCCGCTTCTGAGCCCCGCCAAGATGACCGACAATATTGCCCACCAGGTTTTCCCGATCCTGATCGGTCATAGCCTTCCGGTACAGTTCGCCGGCCTGGAAAAAGTCATCGTTGGGATAATTGTACTCAAAGCGTCCCGCATCACCCTCGACCTTGAAAGGCGGCTCCAGAAATTCTTTATCCGGACCCGGTGCGCCGAAACTGTTGGGCCAGTAATTGGGCCCGCCGCCGCCATTGGCATCGATACGCATGGCCGCGTCGCGCTGATAGCTTGCCTCAGGGGCGTGTTTCGGCGCATTGACGGGAATAAGATGATAGTTGGGACCCAGGCGATGGAGGTGCGTGTCATGGTACGAAAAGAGGCGTGCCTGGAGCATCTTGTCGGGTGATGCGGCAATACCCGGCACGAAATTGCTGGGGTTGAAAGCCGCCTGTTCCACCTCGGCGAAATAGTTCTCCGGGTTCCGGTTGAGAACGAGCTTCCCCACTTTTATGGGCGGCACGTCCTTATGGGGCCATACCTTTGTGAGATCAAAAATATCGAAGCGGTAATCCTTCGCCTGCTCGGGAGTCATGATCTGCATCTCCAGGGTCCAGGATGGATAGTCACCTTTTTTAATAGCCTCGTACAGATCCCGCGTGGCATGGTCCGGGTCACTGCTCTTCATTGCGTCGGCTTCCTGCCGCGTCATATTTTTTATCTTCTGGTCGGTTTTAAAGTGATACTTGACCCAGAAGTATTCGCCCCTGGCGTTGTACCATTTATAGGTATGGCTGCCGTACCCGTTCATGTTTCGGTACGTGGCCGGCGTCCCCCGGTCAGAAAAGAGGATAGACACCTGGTGAACCGATTCGGGCGTGAGAGACAGAAAATCCCAGAACATGTCGGGATCCTTGCAATTCGTGGCGGGGTGGCGCTTCTGTGTATGAATAAAATCGGGGAACTTCAGCGGGTCCCGGATAAAGAAGACCGGCGTGTTGTTGCCCGTCATATCATAATTCCCTTCCTCGGTATAAAACTTAATCGCAAATCCCCGGGGGTCCCGTTCAGCGTCGGCCGAGCCTTTTTCGCCGCCCACTGTAGAGAAACGGACAAACACATCGGTTTTTTTTCCCACTTTGGACAGGAAATTCGCCCTGGTATACTGAGTCACATCGGCCGTGACCTCGAAATAGCCGTGGGCCCCGGCCCCTTTGGCGTGCACCACGCGTTCCGGGATGCGTTCACGGTCGAAATGCGAGAGTTTCTCAAGAAGATGTACATCCTGCATGAGCACCGGACCTCGGTTGCCGGCGGTCAGGCTGTTTTGATCATTACCCACGGGTGATCCGAAGGCCGTTGTGAGTTTTTTCGTATCTTTTGCCATTTTTTCCTCCATAAAATAAAATTTTTTTAAAATACGACGATTTGTCCCGGGAAAACGGGAAGTCTGCAATATATGAAGGGACTTTTATCGGACCGTCTTTTCAGCAGGTGAGACCGGAAACTGAATCTTCACCGGTGAACAATTTTGTTTAAAGGACTTTACTATGGAGTTAGTATTAACATATCACCGATCCATAATGAAATCAAATTTTAAAAGCCAGTCCCTTCTATAAAACATCGATCCTCACTGAAAATATTATAGTATTCGGAACGATTATTAATATATTTCAAAAAAATTCACCCTTTTTTACAAATATCACAAAAACCATAAAATTCAATGCGGTGATGCTTCACCGTAAAGGGCGTATGCTCCGCAACCCTTTTATTCAGCGATTCATCAAAAGGAATGGCCAGATCGGTGATAGAGCCGCACTGCTCGCAGATGAAATGATAGTGCCTGGTGATATTGGCGTCAAACCGGTCAAAGGTGCTGCCGAAATCGATTTTTTTCACCAGGCCCTGCTCCATGAGTATGGACAGGTTCCGATACACATTCCCCATGCTGAGATTGGGAAACTCCTTCTTCAGTTCATCATAAATCCAGTCTGCCGGGGGATGAGAACCGGTGCTTTTCAGCAGTTCCATAATCCTGTCTCTCTGACGGCTGTGCCGATATTCCTTTGTCATGGCCACTCTAATTAATAATCGGAATCATTCTTAATATACCATGTCTGAAATTTTTGTCAAATTAATTTGGTGTATATTTATGAAAAAAGGGGGGTCAGAGCCCCCACTTAAAAACATCCATTTTCTCATCAATTAATAAATTTTACAAAAAACTTGACTTTTCTGTGGTATAATATTATATTGCATACAATATAATATTATACCACTCCGGAGGAGATCACCATGAAACAAAGCAATTGCGAAACCTGCCCCATGCGCAAAAAGTATGACAAAAACCCCAAATCCCTGGTGGGACGTTTCTGGAAATGGCACATCGGATTTTGCCCGGGATGGAAATCATACCTTTTATCAAAATCGCCGGAAGAGCGTGAAGAACTCTTCAAGGTCTACGGCCGGCGCAACCTATAACCAGGAGTACTGCCATGTCAAGCTTATACGATATCACGGTAAAAACGAACGCCCTGCTGAACAGATCCATGGGTGAATACAAAGGAAAGGTGCTGCTCATCGTGAACACGGCCAGCAAGTGCGGGTTTACGCCCCAGTACGACGGGCTCCAGGCCCTTTACGCGAAACACCGGGATGAAGGCTTTGAGCTATTAGCCTTCCCGTGCAACCAGTTCATGGAGCAGGAACCGGGGGATAACAGCGCGATAAAGGAATTCTGTTCCGCGAACTTCAATATCACCTTTCCCATATTCGATAAGTTGGACGTGAAAGGCGATTCGATCCATCCCCTCTACGCCTTTCTCACAACGGCGAAACGGGGATTCCTGGGAACGAAGGCCGTCAAGTGGAACTTCACAAAATTTCTCGTGGACCGTAAGGGAAACGTAATCAAACGCTACGCGCCGGCAACAAAACCGGAAAAGATCGAGGGGGATATTGAGAAGCTTCTCAGGGAGAAATAGACCATGAAAGACGAATATCTCCGCCTCGACAACCAGCTCTGTTTTCTGTTCTATTCCGTTTCGCGGGCCATGACCAGGATGTATGGCCCGCTCCTCGCGGAACTGGGTATCACCTACCCCCAGTACCTGACCATGCTCATTCTCTGGGAGAACGACCACGTGGAGGTGAACCGCATAACAGAGCTGCTTCACATGGACACGGGAACCGTGAGCCCCATGCTTAAAAGGCTCGAAACGGGCGGATTTATTATCCGTGAAAGATCGAAGGAGGACGAGCGGAAGGTCATCATTTCCCTCACGAAGAAAGGGACGGACCTGAAAGCGCGGGCAGCAGGCGTTCCCGAAGAACTATTCTGCAGGTCCGGCCTTACCGTTGAAGAGTACTCCCGGTTTAAAAAGGAACTGGCGGATCTTCTCTCGCGCATGGAAGGAGAAACGGAATGCGGCAGAGCCGCTCCCCGGTAAATAAAAAAAAGCGCCCCTTCCGGGACGCCCAATGGATGTGTGGTGTGTATCACAGACGGGATTTACGCCCTTTTCCTCTCATTAAAAACCGATGATACGGGATGATGCTCGGGCAGATAGTCCGGTACGCTGTTTTCTTCGAGGGGGATATTGTTTCCCTCTACGGGCGCCACATGAAGCACATGACCGTAGGAAATCCACTGCGGAACATCGAGCTTTTTTCCCCCGGGATGGTTCCAGGTCTTGTACCAGAATATGTCGTTGACGGACTTGCGCTGCTCCATGGCCTGCACCTCGGCTATCATGGCATCGCTCTCGCTTTTTGCGGCCAGTGCCACCACGGCGATGAGCTTGTTCGTTTCAGGGAGCTCCGGAGCCAGTATATCCCAGAAACCGTGTCCCCAGCCGCGTTCCAGCTGCTCAACGGAATCATTGCATTCAGCCGAATGGATGGGTCCCGTAAGACAGAAGGCGCCGTAGCGCATGTCGTCGCCGCGGGGAATATCCGTGGTGCCGTCGAGGTGGATGGAGTTCAGGCCGGCCTGGATCGCCTCGCCGATGGAATGCTCCGTCATGTCCACGGGCATGCCGAGGCGCTTCGCCTCCTCCATGTCGAGATAGATGAATATCATTTTATGGGCGTCCTCCCGGGGCTTCAGGACTTTTTTGCCCATGGCAACCACCATGTGGGCCAGGTTGGTATAATCCTCCAGCGAAGCATTGATCATGCCCTCGCTGAAATTGCTCTCGTAGGCCCTGATCATGTCATCATAGGTTTTTGAAAGACCCGTATCGATACGCTCCCTGATGCGGTCCAGGATTTTCTTTCCTTCATCGTCGCCGCCGTTCACCACAATGGTCTTCACCATATCACCGACGCCATTTTTCACCAGTTCATTGTTGAAGCTCCTGAGAAAGTTGAACATGACTGCGGGCTGAACAGACCGGGAAAAATCCACGTTCCTGCGCTCGCTTTTGCGTTCGATGATCTTGGCCGCCGCAATATCCATATGCTTCCTTTTAAATTCCACGCGGTCCTGCTGCTGCTTGAACCCTATCTGAATTATGGAAGCGATCTTTCCATTGGCATTCATGCCGGGAAGGAGGAGCATCCTTTTCAGCCGGTCGTACCCTTTGCTGTTGGGACCGCTGATGAGCTCTCCGCCCAGGCTGTGGCGGATGATATTAACTCCCACGGCACCTCCCAGCACTGATCCGATGGCCGCCTTTATGTTATGTTCAAAGGTCCCCATGTCGATCTGTTCAAGGCTGAGCATGCTGGGCGGTATGGGCATCCTCCTGAACCGCAGCATATCCATAAAAGGACCGCCGTATCCCGTGTTCATGAGAACCACCGTGGCGAAGGCATTGTCAACAAAGCGTTCTTCACCGCTCATCTCACCGAACTCATCGATAATCTCCCGCATGTTGCCGTTAAAGGTCCAGTCGAAATACATACCCTCCCAATGCTGCGAGTAGGTGGCGTTCGTGGCCTTGAGGCCGCAGGCCAGGACCTGGGCCAGGCGGTGCTTGTCGGGCACATCGGTGATTTCAAAAGGAGTGAAATCCAGACCATAATAATGACTTGACTTCCAGATTCTCCTGATTACCATGTTTTCGCGATGACTTACTGAACGAGGGTACAGAAGATACGGCACCTGGCATGTGCCGGGATGTTCACGGGGAACCCACTGTGACCGGTGAACATCCGCTGTACCTTCCACTCCGATCCTTCTCCCCTTTTCATTACCCAGAACTTTTGACTTTTCAAAAGTCTCCATACATAAACCTCCAATTTTATTTAAAAATTTAATATATAATTCCTGGAGCTCCTGCGGCCCCCCGGCAAATGCATATGTTCGCTAGCTTAATTTTTTTTGTTGCCACCCCCACAGGGGGTTTATATATTTTTCGATCTTCCAAAGTCCCCCTTTGGGGGATTTAGGGGGCCCTGTCCTTCACAAATCCCCGGAAGAGCACTTCCAGTATCTCCGGTATCTCATCGCGTAGATCGTAATTCATGCCGCTCTTGAACCACTTGATCACTACACCGTCGATATATCCCAGAACACCGTAAAAAACAGTGTAGAAATTGATGGTCTTCAGCATCTTCTTCCGGTTCATGGACACGATATGCTCCTTGAACATGGGCAGGCTCGAGGTGAGATGGTAATAGAACACCACCTTGTTTCCCATGCCCTGCGAATTGGATTCGGTCTGAATGAGAAGATAGATCACGGGATTACGCGAGATGTAGTCCACCCAGAACTCGATCATCTCGCGGATCTGTTCAAGGATATTGATGTTCCGTGAATTTATCTCGTTGATGGCTTTCACTATTTCACCGTAATGTTCTTCGAGCAGCTGCTCCATGAGCTCCTCCTTGTTGTTGAACATGCGGTATACCGAGGCCTTGCCGATGCCCGCTCCCTGGGCGATACGGTCCATGGTGGCCCTGCGGAAACCCTCCTTTTCGAATACCTCCAGGGCTGCTCGGAAAATTTTATCTTTTTTTTCATCCCGCGTGGGACGCTCCTTTTCAGCCTCGGCATTTTCGGGAAAGGGCGACGATAGAAAAAAATCAAGATGCTCCGGCGACAGGGAAAGATTTTTGAGTCCGAGACGTTTCGTCTCCGCCACCGCTGCCCTGAAAACAAGCCAGGCCGACCGGGGCATGTCCTTCTCCAGCAGGTATGCCAGTATTTCCGTGAGATAACAGGAAAGCCGCTCATGGAGGGCGCGATCCCCGTCCTTCCCGTCCCTGTCGCGTACACCGGGAATCATTTCTCCCAGGTTCTTCCGGAATATCCTCTCGTCAAAACTCCCGTCAGCGGTGAAATATTTACCTATCTCCGTATAGAGGGGTATCCTGCTGCCTGGTTTTTTTTCTTCGGTCTTTTTTGCCATATCCGTAACCCGCCTTTTACCTGCACATTTCACATACTGCATGCCGGACGTACTGGTCCGTCCGTTTACTTTATATGTATAAAAATGTCAATACTTTTTTCAATAAAAAAAGCAATGCCGGTTATATCGTATCTGTTTTAACTAATTGGGGGACAATAAAGGGGATACGGTCGCGGAAAAGACAGCGCCATAAAACCCGGAACCGCAAAGCAGGAAGGGGCCGGGATCACCGGCATGAGGAGCCGCACCATGGGCTCCATGAGATGATCCGTCAGTTTCCTGTCTGGTCGCTTCCGGCAGGAAACCCCTTGCGGTACACAAAGGAATAGGCAGTGAGGAGAAAGAATTCCAGGCCCACAACAATTGCCAGGGCCTCCTTCATTACCGCTCCATCAAAGAAGGCCGCAATACCTGCCGCAAGTGCGAGCACGCCGAAAAAAGCAAGTATCTTTGAGAAGACGGTGCCGCGGTAAAAATAAAGAGACAGGACCGCGAAGACGAGGCAGATACTCATCCACTTGATCCAGGTGAAAAAATGCAAAAGGTGCAGGTGCTCCTGGAACGTGCCGACGGCAATATTTTCCGTTATACCCAGAAGCTGAATATTTTCGATTATATCGCCGGCCAGGGCTGTTATTGAAAAAAGGGCCCCCATGAGCAAAATTTTGTTTCTTCCCGCCTCATGGCATTTTACACTGAAGAGAAACAGGAATAACGAATATACAGCCATGAAGACAAAATCGAGCCGGTTCCCCCGGTCCATTTTTTCGATATATGCCTCCCGGGCCTCGGCAGGGGTGATATCAAAAATCGCCCTGATATCTTCAGGCGTCCTGGCGAATTCAAAGGCGACGATGGGTGTTTTAAATCCATTGGGAAGTCCGGGCGCACCGGAAGGAAAGATGCCCAGCAATACAATAAGCAGGATAATGTACAGTAAACCGGTAAGTTGAATTGCCTTGATGTTAATGTTCATTACGCATATCCCTCCTTATTTAAGCCATATAAATATATTACACGCCGTCAACGTCCTGTCAATAATGAAACAGGACACCCCAAATATGAAAAAATTATTTTTTCCGAGAACGCTTTTCCCTTCTCCCCGGTCTATAGGTTAAACTTTAAAATCGGAGAAATCATATGAAAGCAAAACAGTATTCAAAAAGAAGGTTATTCATTCTTCATCTCATCACCCTCCTGGCCTTTTTCATGTTGATGGTCATGGCAGGATGTTCAAAGGAATTAGCCAGGGTGCCTAAAAAACAGATCGCACCGGAAATTAACGAACCCGTGGATGACGCACTGACCGAACGGGAAGAGTACAAGGCTGCACCCATGGCCTCAAGGTCCATGAAGATGAAATGCGAAAACTATGCCGGTGCCGCCGACATGGATTACGCCCCGGTGGAGCACAACACCGAGGAGTATGACCACATTTCAGAAAACGAATTTAAAAGTGCCGTACAGAATCCGCTGTCTACTTTTTCCATAGACGTGGATACGGCCTCATACTCCAATGTTCGGCGTTTCATTCGCTCAAACCAGCTTCCTCCTGTGGATTCGGTACGCATCGAGGAGATGATCAACTATTTCACTTACGATTATCCCCAACCCGCGGGAAAAGACCCTTTCAGCGTAACAACCGAAATGTCTCTGTGCCCCTGGAATAAAGAGAACAGGCTTATCCATATAGGGCTGCAGGGGAAAAAACTGGACTATAACAACCTGAAGCCCTCCAACCTGGTCTTTCTTGTGGACTCATCGGGCTCCATGAGCGATACCAACAAACTGCCCCTCCTGCAGAAATCCCTGAAACTCATGCTGAGCGGCCTGAGCAGCCGTGACCGCATCGCCATCGTGGCCTATGCTGGTTCGGCCGGTCTTGTGCTGCCGTCAACGCCGGCGACAAAAAAAGAAACCATAATAGCCGCCCTTGACCGGCTCATGGCGGGTGGATCAACAGCGGGCGGCGCCGGCATCGAGCTTGCGTATAAAGTCGCCAAAGAAAACCTTATCAAGGACGGCAACAACCGTGTCATTCTCTGCACCGACGGCGACTTCAACGTGGGCGCCTCCTCCACGGGCGACATGGTACGCATGATCGAGGAAAAAAGAAAGGATGATATTTACCTCACCATCTGCGGTTTCGGCATGGGGAATTACAAGGACGGCCGCATGGAGCAGATCAGCAATGCCGGGAACGGTAACTATTTCTATATCGATGGGATCAGGGAAGCAGAGAAAGTCTTTGTGCACGACCTGCGCGCCAATATGTTCACCATCGCCAAGGACGTGAAGATCCAGATTGAATTCAACCCGGCCAAAGTGAAGGCCTACCGTCTCGTGGGATACGAGAACCGCATACTGGCCAAGGAAGATTTCAACAACGACAAAAAAGACGCCGGGGAACTGGGCGCGGGCCACACCGTGACCGCCCTCTACGAGATCATTCCGGCGGGATCAAAACAGCCCGTGAATGAATCGGATGAACTCAAGTACCAGAAAACCGTTACGGCAAAGAACAGCTCGGGTTCCGACGAGATCATGACCGTGAAGCTGCGCTACAAGCCCATCAAGAGCGATGTGAGCACACTCATCGTTATTCCCGTAAAAGACACGGTCGTTGCCCTGGATAAAAGTTCCGAGAACTTCAGGTTTTCCGCTGCCGTTGCCGGGTTCGGCATGGTGCTGCGCGATTCACAGTTCAAGAAGGACCTCTCCCTTGACGATGTTCTTACCCTGGCCAAATCATCGCGGGGTAAAGACAGCGAAGGATACAGGAGCGAATTCATTGAACTGGTGCGGACCTGCGCGCTTCTGAAGAAATAGCCCGGTCAAAACCGCGGCGGCGCGCTGCTATGCGCTGCCGCGGCAGGCTTTCACTCCCTCAACAATATCCCTTCCGGCATAGCAATTTATGATCCATCAGATTTTGGAAAGAATACCCTTTCATTTTTTTGTATGATACATATGAGCCGCGAATGTACCGGCGCTGATATGGCTATTTCACCGGGAGGATGCCTTATGGAATCAATGACACATACCAACAACTCTGCCAATGGTATTCCTGAAAAGATAAACATCGATAAAAGAAACGTGGAGCAGCTCTACGACCACCTGCGCAGCCACTCTGACCTTTCAGCCGAAGCGATCCGTCATGAGATAGACACGATCCTGTCCGATATCAATTTCGGGGCGAGCCTTTTCCAGGTACTGGGTCTTGAGGAAATTTCTTTCCTTATTGAAAACAACCGCTACCAGGAAAAAGCTCACGGCAAAAACGATGGAACCTACATTGACATCGATGTCGAAGGCCGCGTAGGCGATAAGAATCTCTTCCTGGTATCGGACACAGGCCCCCTGATGAAAAAAGTCGCAAGGACCATCCAGGAAATCATGAAGAAAAATCCCGGAAGGGGGTTCCGCCTTTTTTCCTGTTCCATCACCAGCAGGAGACAGTCCAGGGACCGGCGGCGTCTCCTGGTACTGGAAGAAACGGGCGTTCCGGATCACACCGGGAGTCTCCCGGGAGCAGCACCGCAATATTCCGGGCGCTTTCATGCAGCTTCCGTTGAAACACTGCGCGGGCTACTCAAGAAAGGCGAGGATATTCTTATCATCAGGGAAGACATTCCCGGCTTGGACAATGAACCATCACTGAAGCAATTTCTCCTCTGGCTTCCCCGGGAAAAATTCCAGGAGAACTTCGAAACGATCAACATGATATTTCAACGAAAGGGAATATCATCGGTCCGGCAGCATTTCGACACCGAAGTAATCGACGGGCAGATGTTTATCGCCCTTTCAACCCTGGTGGAACCTGCGGGCCTCACTCCCGAGATGGAGGCATACCTGAGTGACGAGCTCTACAGCCGGTCCATGCTTCTCAAGTCGTCTCCCGTGTCGGTTGGCGAGATACGGGAAATCCTGGACCGCATCGCCTCGGCGCGAGACCATGAAAAAATCGACCTCATCACACATATGCAGCGTAACAAGCAGAAGGAATTTCTCATACCCCTCATGGCCATGCTGAATGATCACAACCTGGAAATCCGCAGAAAGGCCTTCGGAATCATCCGTCACTATGTTCTCAATCCCGACGCAGCCATGAAGAACGACTATTACTGGTCTACTCTTAAAAACATTTTTTCAGCGGCTACGGTCCCCATCAGGCGCGAGAAGGATCGTCTTGACCGTTCTCTCTTCGATGAGGAAATCATGAACCTCATCAGGTTCAGGGGCATCCATTATGAAACCATGACGGAAAAAGAATCGGGCCTTGAATTTCTCTTTATAAGGATAAACGGTACGGGCATCGGCAAAGGCGGGATACGTGCGCACCGGAGCCACGTTTCCTTTTCAGGGGAAGGGGCCTTGTCGACGAACATGCTCTTCAAATGCATCGGCCTTGGCATACCCTGGTATACCATCGGAAAAGGCGGCATCCTGGGTGATCTTGCCATGAAAGAACTCGATGTCGCCGTTCGTGAGCGCGCCAGGAAGGCCGTTCTCGAGGCATATGCCGATTTCCTGTACTACCGCTCTGACGTGGGGCCTCTCTCCGACGTTCCGGCGGGAGACGTCGGCATTGGCGGCATTGAAATATCCATAATTTATGATCGCATAACAGATAACGCACTAAAGGGCACGTTGTCGGTGCTTCGCCGGGAACCCGGTTATGAAGGCGAAATGCGGATACTGAGAGAAAACTTCGGTCTCAATTGTTCGAACAGGTCCCGGCTTGAATTACTGGCCCGGGACAGGGAACTGGTTAAAAAACTTACGTCCCCGGCCATAACGGGAAAACCGGGCCCGGAAGGTTTGAAACTCCGTACGGGGGCGACGGCCCGGGGACTCATGGAGATACTGTCGGCACAGCAGAATTACCGTGATTTCAACGATCCATCGCTCTGGTCCGACCGGACCCGCATTGCCGAGGCGCTTAGCCTGGAAAATAGCTTCAGGGAACATGCCGTAAAACGAATCGCCATGCTCACTTTTGCAATCCAGGGTTTCGGTAAAGTGGGTGCCCACTTCGCCCGCATGGCCTCCGAAACAGGCGCCTCGATAAAAATGATCTCCGACGCCTCGGGGACCCTTGTCGATCCGGGAGGCCTTTCAGAAATAACCCTGTTGTCAGGAGCGTCCCTGGAACGAGGATCGTCCCTTGAGGAAATTATCATGAACAATACCCTGAAGGGAGATTTCATCGCGGCGAATTCCACGCTGCCCCTGTCCGCCATCGTGGATGTGGTGGTGCCTGCCGCCCTGGAGGAAGTAATAACCACCGGTGAAACCGGAAACCCCGAGACTATTCACGAGGCGGCTTTTGAGGGTAATTATCTTCTGCAGGGAGCCAATGGACCTGCCACGGTTGAGGCCGAAGAGGCCCTGGAAAACCGTGGCGTCATCGTTTTCCCCGACATTCTGGCCAATGCCGGAGGAGTTCTGGCCTCTTATATGGAATGGTTAAAGGGGCTCATGGGCAGTTTCGGGTACAGGACGATCTTTGAATGGGGATTCGTACACCGGATCACGCATAACCTGGTCATGCATTTCCATCCCGACGCACTGGAGAAAAATATCCACGAGATCCGTGACGAAGTCTATGGACATTCCTTTGCCTTTATCATGCGCTGGAGCACCCTGGAAACCATCAACCTTTCACGCCGGTATAAGGTTTCGATGCGAAGGGCCTTCATCGCCATAGGCATCCAGCACGCTGCCGATGAAGGCAGGCTCTCGGAACACTTCAGCATTACCATGGAGCGGCTGAGGGGGACTTTTGCCGAAAAAACATGACCATCACAGGACGAAATCGTTCGGTATTTCCTCTGCCTGCAAACAACCGAATACTCCGTATCCATACCTTCATCCGGCGGCCGGAACGCTGCAGTATCGACAGAAAGTTTTGGGCAGAAAGAAATAATATTTATTTGCAATATTCACAGTCATACATCTAAGGTGTATTCATGGTATGCATTTCGGATATACATTTCGGTGCGAATCTATCGTGCCATATTTCGCACTTCATCGAATCGGCCCTGGACCCCGGTTCTAATCCCGACAGAATCGTCATCATCGCCGGCGACATGACCCAGCACGCCAGCGAGCCGGAATACCGGGAAGCGGCAAACCTGCTGCGGTCCCTTCTCGATGAAGGAATACGCGTCGTGCTGACACCCGGCAATCACGATTTCGGCGACTGGATAGGCGAATATTTCTACACCAACAGGAAGGCCAGGAACCGTTACCGGTCGCTGACAGAACCGGTATTCTGCCAGAAGGAGATCGTTGCCGTTGAGGATTACGACTCCATCATGCGGTGCGGCAATAACATCTTCGTGGCCCTCAGGAGTACCCATCGCGGCAAGGCCCGTTCCCTCGGGATCGTCGGCATAAACCGCATTCGGGAAAAACAGGTGGAATGGGCCGCATCCAAGCTTGGATCAATGGACATCAATGGCGCGAAGATTCACCTGGTTACGCACCGGAGCCTGTGGCGCGATTCCGGGGACCGTCATGACGCCATATACAAGCCCAATTACATCGAAAGAAACCTTCTGGAAAAATTTAAATTTCATTCGGTCATCCACGGGCATAATCACCGGTATCTTTTCACCGGCACCTCAACACCATGCCTGGGGATGCCGATCCTCAGATTGTCACTGCCGACTATTTCCGACCGAAACAGGAAAAACAGTATCGGTTATGTACGATGGGACGCTCCCTATCGGGATATCCCGAAATTTGTGGCGCTGTAATAAGCGCCCCTGATAACCCTTACCGTTTCAATTATACAATAACATCCAGGCAATACTGAAAGAAGACTGAACTATACATAGACAGGGCACCGTTGATTACCTGTCGGTAAAAATCATTCATCCAGGTTTCCACCGGAAAAGCCTTTGATCTCAACGGGTTTCAGTTTCATCTCGAAGGGTTTCAATTTCAAGTCTGCGGGTTTGACAACGGGATGCATGAGCTGAACATGCGCCTGGTACGGCCTTTTTTTGTAAAAGTTGGAAATGAATATCATAAAATTGCCTTTTGAACTATCAAGCTCAAGGCTGTCAACGGAATATTCAACCAGGCCCCGTTCATGTTTGAAACACACGGACTTCCTGATGTATTTTTTATCCAGGAACCTTGATCCGGAATGATATCCCCTTGCATCAACTATTATTATCCTGAATAATTTTTCATTCTTATCCAGATGGAATGATCCTTCCGGTTTCCTGATGTGAACGGAAATTCTGCCCGGGGCTGAAAGGTTAATATTAAACATGAGCGTATAAGGATCTCTAATGGAAGTTGCGTTCTGCATGGTAATATCCTGATCAAGCCTTTCCGTGGCTGATTCAACGCTTAAACTCTCTGAAACCGAGGAAAAGGTAAAAATAACCGTAAAGGCAAAAACCGCTATGACTGTTCTGCTTAATATTTTTTCCATATCATAATCCTTTGTTTGCAGATAATGGCGGCTCTAAAAATTTGCATCGCCTGAATCCTGCCCGGGAATACGCTCCCCGGCCTCTCAATTACTTGAGCACAGCCCTGGTTGACGTCACAAAATCATCGGGACCGATAATTGTTATGGTTGCGGTACCCACGCCGGTCTTTGTATTTTTCTCTGTTTCGACCTTGACCGTGTTCCCTTTTTTATCCAGGTATACAAATTCTTCATTGAACATGTCATTGGAACTCCAGCTGCCGCTGCTGTTCTGCTCTAAGTTGCTTTCGAGATATTTCCTGAAAGCGGCAATCCGGGCATCACCGATATTGAAAGTCTTGGTAGCTGAATAGAGTATGGTCACATCGAATCCGTCTTTTTGAACCTCTGCAAAAACGATAGAAGAGAATAAAAAACACAGTGCAAGAGTTACTGCTGCTTTTTTCATTTCAGACTCCTTACATAACATTGATACATACGGTTTCTTTTAAGAAATATGATAGAAATTTAAATTTCGGCCATACCATACACAGGAATTTCCCGCAGGCAAGTATTTTTTGAATTGTGGTATCATAAAAATTCAAGGTTTACTGTTCAATGTTCAAGGTATCCTGAGTCTGTTCCGTTTTTTCAATCCCGGTTCGCATACACTTCCTTTTTAAGTACTTCGGCAACTGTGGCAATCGCCTCGGCGCTCCCCGCTATTTGTTCCGATCCGGCGGCATTAGACTGACTCACCTCATTGATCGCGCTGATGGACTTGACAATTTCATCCGAAGCAATTTTCTGTTCATTCGTCGCAGTCTTGATGCTTTCCGATGAGTTTTTTACTTTTTCAGTTTCCTGGTTTATTTTTATATTCGCTTCAAGCTGCCTATCCATCTCACCGGTAATGTCATACATCATCGTATTGATTTTATTGACTCCTTCAATGATGCTCCCCAGGGTTTTTACGGTACTTAGAACATTTCCCTGCCCGTTGTTGATCTCTGATTCGCTTTTTTTAATCAGAATGCTGATCTCTTTGACGCTCGACGATGTCTTGTCTGCCAGTTTGGAAATCTCGTCGGCGACAACGGCAAAGCCTCGACCGGCATCACCAGCCCGTGCTGCTTCAATGGCCGCATTCAGCGAAAGAAGGTTGATCTGGTCGGATATATCGTTGATGATACCGATAATATTGCTCATCTCACCGGAGCTGGAACTGATCTTAGTCATGCTGTCATTCATAAGTTTCAGGTTGTTATCGCCGGTTTGCGCAGATGATGAAATTTCTTCCGATAGAGAGAGCATTTGAGAGAGATCGTTTTTTATCTTTTCAATATTTTCCGAAAAACTTTCCATTTGCCCGACCAATGAATTCATGGAGCGATCCTGATTCAAGGCAGTCTCCGATATCTTTTCAACACCGGCTGATATTTCTTCGATCGTCGCCGTTATTTCCTCCGCCGATGCCGCTTGATTTTGTGCATTATCAGAAAAAGACCGCGAAGAGGCTGAAAGCTCTTCGGAAGAAACGGCGAGCTGTTCCGATGTTTTCCGAACGGATTCCAGGATGGAGGCGATGACACTGTACTGCTCTTTATTTTCCTCGGCCTGTTCCTCTGAACGAATCAGGGCCTTTTCATTGACCCAGTATATGACGTAGGTCAGCGAAGCTGTAATGATGAAGGCAACTGCATTATCCATTGTATAGTCTTTCAGATCAATACCCGTCATATTGAGCTGATCATGAACTACAAATTTAATAAATAGAGAATATATGAAAAAATTAGCAATAGTATAAAATATGATACTTCGCTTATTCAAAAGCAGGGGAATCATGGTCTGGATTGCTATAATATAAACTATGGTGTCGATCCTGGTGAGAACCGTTTCACCCTTATCAAAGAATATGGTCATCCATACACTGAAAAGACAGATTATAATGATCAGATTTGCCGCAATCAGTATTTTCCCCTTTCGAAGGGAAAAGAACACGGTGCTTGTAAGCAGGATTGCCATAATCAGGGGCATCACAAGGCTGAGGGGAACATCACCTTTTCGGATTACCGTGACCAAAATAAGAACAAGAAACTCAAATCCCATAACAAGAAAGGCAAGAACAAGAATGATTTTTGATTTTATCTGAATTATAAAATCGCTCTCCAGATACCGCGAAAGAAAAAACTGTGATATTTTATTCATATACGATTGCCTTCATATTCCTTTTAATCCGTTTGTTTTTATACAAAACATATCTATTTTAATTAGTAATATCAACACAATAATTCCACCTCCTTATATTAAATCCTGATTTTCTAGATACACAGGAATAGTACCGACCTACCGCACACAACTCCACTCAATAAAATAAAAACCGCATTATCCCACCGTACCTGCCTGTAATTCATGCTACAGCTCTAACGTCCTGCAGGGCAATAAAGGTATTGACACCCATGTCAGGGCATGATAACAAAATGACTCATGTCACCCTCAACTTTTTCCATGCTGCATGAGATGCACTTTAATACCATCACCGATTTCATCGCCATCGTATTGACCTTCTTCAGTTCAGGACTGGCCTTCCTCATGTTTCTCGGCAGGCTCATGGCAGGAGAAAAAAACCGTGATGGCATATACTTTGCCCTGGCCATGCTCTGCATATCCCTGTGGCGCTTCGGCGACGGTTTCAATTACCTGGTCCTGTTCGGCATTTCCGGCTCGTCCCCGCTTTCACTGAGTATTATTTCATCTATTTCCTATTTCTTCACCTGCCCCCTTTTGTATTTTTATATAAATGGTCAGATCCGTGATCAGGAAGGTTTATCAGGGAGGATATTTCCGCACATGATCTTTCCCGCGGCAATTTCCATAGTTCTTCTTACGGTACTGTTGGCCCGGGCCTTCTCAGCCGTTGATCAAAACATCATCTTCACCGTTGATAAAACACTGGTGCGTTTTGCCACTGTAGTGAATTGTTTCTACGCCCTTTCTCTTTTATCAAAAATGATAATTCTGTTCTACCGGGGAAAGAAGGTCATCAACAGGCTGTTCCTCCTGAATAGCATCATAATCATCCTCCTGATCAGCACCATCGCCTTCTTCCTTGCCGGTGATAAATTCATGCTCTCCCTCCTCTTCTTTTTTGTGATTTCCCTGTTCCATGTTTTCGGCGACCTGTTTAATTCAGACCTTCAAATACTCAAAGATGAAGCGGCACGGGGAAAATATGCTAAATCGCACATCCGCGAGCTCGATGTCGATGCCGTGGTCAATCGTGTTGTTTCACTCATGTCCGAAGACAAAATATACCGTGACGAGGAAATATCCCTGAAGTCTCTTTCAGAAAAACTGCAGCTGACACCTCACCAGGTATCGGAAATCCTCAACAGCCGGATGGGCATGAATTTCCCCACCTGTATTAATTATTACCGCATCGACGAAGCACGCGACATTTTTGAAAAAGACAGGGATGCCTCTATTGTTACCGTGGCCTACCATGTGGGCTTCAGTTCGCTGTCCTCATTCTATTCCGCTTTCAAGAAAATCACCGGCATGTCTCCGGGCACATACCAGAAATACATCAACAAATGATTCCAGGTTTATAAACCCGGTAGACCGGGAATGAGGAATATGATAGACAGAACAGCATAACAATATCTTCTTATTACCGGGGCTGAACATGAGAAAAAGAAAAACGATCATAGCCACAATCCTCATTCTCCCGCTCCTGCTTCTTTTTTCCGCCGGAGCCCTTATGTATGTCTGTGAAGTAAAGCAGGCAAAAATCATGGGGCCTGCTCCGCCTCTCATTCACAAAAACTGCCGGACCATGTATCCCGTTGTCATAGCCCATCACTGGGGACCGCCCCGGCACCGGGAATACGATGCCCGCGGAAAAGCCACGGAGTATTTTTACCGGCCTGTCATCGATGTGCTCCGCAGCTGCGGCGCCGATATCCGCGTTGCCGTGTACAGTCACGATTATGATACCACCCCGGCGCGCGCACTGGAATTGAAGAATTTTATTATTTCAAATTTTACGGGAAATGCACAATACATGCGCACATGGCGCCTGACCCACCCCGGCAAAACCTTCAAGGTAAACCTGGTAGGACACTCCCAGGGATGCCAGGACAGCCGTTACATGATTTCGAACCTGGACATGGCGGCCCTGACGGCAAGCTGGACCGGGCTTGCCGGTGAAAGCAGGGGTACTCCCATGGCCGACCTGGGCATGGCACTCTACGATAATCCCCTGTTCGGTCTTTTCGCGGACCGCCTTCTCATGTCGCTGTTCCGCGACTCCTGCCGCGACAGGGATCACCTGTTCCGATTCATTGAATCGGTGCGCTGCCTGAGTGAGGATTATATGCAGGGCACAGGGGAATACGGCCCCGGCGGACGCTTAGAAGGCCGGGGATTCACGGCGCAGTATGAGCAGTCGGTTTATTACCAGAACTGGTCGGCCCGTCTCCGGTGGATGCCGCGTGAATGGTCTGGATTATATCCGCTCTGGAAATATATCCAGCTCTACCGGGGCGATAATGACATTTACACTCCCCTGTCCTCGCAGATCCATGATGAAAAGTTTGTCAGGAACCGGGGCGTCCTGGACGGAGCGGAATGGTGGGGAGGCGTACATCACATGGCCTTTACGGGATCATTGAACCAGCCGAATCCCGGCTTCAGCCAGGAACAGTTCTGGATAGATTTAATTGTTGAATTGCGTGAAATGGGTTTTTAAAAAACAACCAGGAGGAAAGACATGTCTGGAAAATCTGCACAAAAAAAATGGAAATATATCCGCGCCATGATCGCCGTCGCTGTCATGGCTCTTTTAAGCTGCGAGCCTGAAATTTCCGTGAAACCGTCGGAATGGTCCGGCAAGGACAAAAATCTTCAGTCCAATAAAGAGATATTCGGCTACATAAAGGACCTGACCTCTTTCGGATATCGGCGAACCGGCACACCTGCGGGGAAAAAATCCGCTGAATACATCAGGGACCGATTCCGGTCCTTCGGCCTGAAAAACGTAGAGCTGGAACGATATGACACACACCGCTGGGAGGCCCTGGAGTGGAAACTTGCCGTTGATGGAACGGCAATAGACTCCTTTTACATGCCCAATACCATGCGCAAAGAGGAGTTCGGTTCGTTCTCCCTGGGTCCCCGGGGGCTCTCCACGGAGATCGTCTACGTGGGAGAGGGCTCCGATGATGATTATAAAAAGATCGACGTGAAGAATAAAATAGTTCTCTGTGATATCCGCTTTTATGATGTGGAATGGCGGGACTTCAAGGGAATGAGCTATTTCACCCATGACCCGGGAAAGACCCTGGAGAAGGGCATGAAGCATGAGAATCCCTATGTATCGAAAAACTATCCTTCATGTTATTATCGCGCCCAGAAGAACGGCGCTGCCGCCTTTGTTGGCGTCCTGGTCGATTATTTCGACAGGGACACCTACTACAACGAGGATCTGTCGCTCTCCTCGGAATTCGGCATGCATGGATACATGAAGATACCGGGCCTGTATCTGAGCCGATCGCAGGGACAGGCGGTTAAAAATATCCTCGGCAAAAATATCGGAACTTCCCGGGCCGACATGAAATTCTCCGTAAAAATTGAACGGGCCTCGGCGTGGAATGCCGTGGGATATATTCCCGGTAAAAGCAAAGATATCATCCTTATCCATTCCCATCACGATACGGCCTTCACCGGGGCTGTGCAGGACGCCTCGGGAGTGGCCGTGGTTCTGGCCATGGCAAAATATTTCGCCCAGGCCCCGGCATCGCTGCGGGACAAGACCCTTCTTTTCGCCACGCTGGACAGTCACTTCTTCGGATACACGGCCAACAAGGGTTTCATCAAAAAACACACGGACCTGGGTGAAAACATCATCCTCGATGTCTGCGTGGAACACGTAGGTCTCGAGGCGAAGAATGTCGACGGCAGGCTGGAGATCACGGACAAATGCGAACCACGGGGCCTCATTATTTCGGAAAATGAAAAACTCATAGCCATAACAAAGAACGCCGTGGTGAAAAACAATTACGGCCGTTTTACTCTTATCCCCACCTTTTCACCCCTGGGCGTATGCTCCGACGCCTTCTATATTCACAAGGCCGGCGTACCCGTTGTGAGCCTCATCAGCGCGCCCCTGTATATTTACGACACCTGCGACACCCTGGACATGGTGGCCGTTGATGAACTCAATCCAACGGCAGCGACGCTCATCGACATTGTCGAGGCCACGGACAATCTTCCCCCGGAAGAGATTAAAAAAACATCATTGATATTGCCTCACCGCATAACCTATTACTGGTGGCTCCTGGGAAAAATTGTTGAAATGGTTTTCGGTTGAGACCATTAAAAAAGATCCCGGCGCCGCCGGGATCTTTATCGTTCACAGCTTTATTAGTTCAAGACTATATCATGTACACAGCACCCAGGGTTATGCCAAAGAAACGGTCGCTGGATTTCGGAGGATTCGGCTGATCAGGAACGACCTGCACCTGCTGATACCGAAACCCTCCCTGTATCATGACGTTCTCCATGAGAATGTAATTCAGACCGATCTCAGCATTGAAGCCGAGGCCGTTTTTCATGTTCATGGAATCATCGGGCTGGCCAGGAGCTTCCAATTTTAAATCATCCAGCACGGCATAGAGAAAACCGGCCTGAATGCCGGCAATGAGGCTGTCGGTTAAAGGGTACACCGCAGCAAGTCCCACGGTGGGGATATGTCCCATCATTTTCATGGTGTAAGTGCCGGCTCCAAGTCCAGTCATAGTATATTCAGTTTTATAGGTCTGCAGTTTATAGCCTGCGAAAACCTTGAAGTACGTTAAAAAAGCATAATTTACGGCGAAGTCGAAGTCCATGCGCCTGCAATCGGCATCCATGTTCACAGTGCCGCCGCCACCATCGGGCACCTCCATTTTTTGTTTAAAATAACTCAGTGCCATAATAGCCGCGCTGACAGACCAGGTTCCCTCGTCGGTCTGGTATCCCAGGACCGGTCCTGCCATAATCCCGATCCCCAGTTCCGCTTCACCCCCAGCGGTTGCCTCCATATTCTGTCCCATCCAGGAATCCCACATGGCGGTCCAGGTCTTGGCTCCCACGATAAAAGTCCCGGCCCGGCCCTGCGCCGGCATTACACAGATAATACAGGTCACGGCCAGGGCAATAATACTTGTTCTTTTTATCAAACTCATCATCGAATACTCCTTGTTTAATTTTATCTTTCACGGCAGAAAGGTCTCCCGCACTGCCCATCATCGTCATTTATTTTACTAGAGTGTCATGGGCACAGCCAGGGCCATTCTGGAAAGATTCTTCTTTGCCTTTTCATACTCGCTGTCGTAATCGAGTGCCTTTTTGAAATCCTCTTTGGCCTCTTCCTTGATCTTCTTTACTTCTTTCACCAGCTCGTCTTTCTTTTCTATCTTCGCTTTTTGTTCAAGCACTTGTACTTTCTCAAGTTTCTCCTCGCCGCGGTAATTAGCCAGTGAAGCCTCCACCACCTTGGTGTCATGACGCTCAAGCAGGGTCTTTTTGGCGGTGTCGTTCATGGCAAGGTTCATCCCTTCGGTAATGGTGATGGCAATATCGTTCTGCAGGGTATAAAAACCGTCCAGCTTGCCTTGTTTCGACGTCTGCACCATTATTTCTCCCGACTCGATTGACATAACCTTGGCATTGATCTGCAGAGTCTCCCTGAAAACAGAAAAAGAGCCCACAACTATATATTGTGCGTTCAGGAGCCTGCCCAGTTCAACCACACCTTTCTGGTCCGTGGCGCCCAGGAGCTGGAATTCCTGCTCTTTGAGTACTTTTTTTACTATATACTCCCGTGATATCACTTTATAATAGGGAATGGCGCCCAACGACTCCATTATCATGTCGGGAATTCCCTGCTGCCATGGCGCATAATCCTTTGTGCCGATGGACCTGTCCTCAAATCTGGATACCGATATGACTCTTTTCTGGCTGTCCGGAATATTAATATTCATTACCGGATTAATTTTAACCGTGTTTCCGCCGGTAGCACAGCCGGCAAAAATCGTTACACATAACGTCATAAAGACAATCATCATTTTTTTCATAGCGAAGCCCTTCCAATAATCAATTATTCCTGCATACACGAAAACTTCAGGCACCTTGATAAAGCCGCAACTTTCCAACCAATGGATAACGTACCATTTATTATTTCTATATTTCAAGTAAAGTTTTATCTGTATGTATTTTTTTCCACCTTTGTTTGCAGACTCTCAATGTTAATTTTTCCGGATATTTAACAATTTCCGCTGCTCACAACCGACCCATGGGACTGTATATCTTGTGACTCTGCCGTGGGTCGATTGGTTTACAAACCGTTGTTGAAGCTTTATACTGGGCCTGTCAAGGCATCCGAAACGGTTTTTGCATACGCAAAAGAACGGGCGGGCAAGGTTTTTTAATTTGATTTTCCGCATCATGAGTATATTTTATAAGCAGGAGACAGCCCATGAAACGTACACTGATAATTATTTCAATCCTCAGCATTGCCGCCTATCTTTATTCCCGGGGATTCAACGCCGGGCAATTGCCTGACCTCAAAGCCCCGAACGGGCTGGAGCTGACCCGCGCCAACGGCTATGACTCCTGGGAACTGGTTGCAGCCCATATGCGCGTTGACAAGGACGAGATGCATATAATATGGGGGAACGACGCTGCGGCGCGATCCTATAAAAAGGCCGGCATAAAAAAACCCCTTTTTGAAAGCGGGTCCATTCTGGTGAAACTGGGTTACACCCTCGGGAAAAACAGGGATTTCCAATCTTCGATAGAACCCACACGACTCATGCGTATCGAGTACATGGTCAAGGACGATAAAAAATTCAAAGAAACAGGGGGGTGGGGATACGCGCGCTTTCCCTATAACCAGGCCGGGAATACATTTTCGGTTTACGGTGCTGGTGCCGATTTTGCGCGGGAGTGTTTCAACTGCCATATGCGCGTGAAAGAGAGGGATTTTGTGTTTACTCAGCACCTCCGTTATCTGAGCGGGAAAACAGCTGACAAGGTATCACTTGTGGTAAAAGAGTAAAGCGGGAACACCAGTAATATTGATAAAGGCTTTTATTAATTTTCACGCGCCACCCTCACTGATTAAATGAAAGAATATAAAGATATTGACAGGCCTCCTTCCCCGTGATACCGGGATATATCAGACTCACATACCAGAAATGCAGCTAAGGGAGACCCCATGAAAGAATGGTTCTATGACGAAATGCGTCAGATCGGCACCGATTACGAAAGCGAAGAAGAAGTGCAAAAATACGATGAACGCATGTCGCGCTTTCGCAATATTGAAGCTGAAATCGCCGAGATCATGGAAGCCACGGGACTGAAGGACGAAGATACCCTGGTGGAATTCGGCTGCGGCACCGGCACCTTCGCCCTTGCCTCTGCCCGGATATGTTCCCGCGTGACAGCCGTGGACATCTCTCCGGTAATGCTTTCGTATGCGCAAAAAAAGGCCACGGCTGCCGGCCTGTCCAATATCAGCTTCGTAAATGCCGGATTCCTGAATTATGAGCATGGCGGCGATCCCGCCGATGTTGTGGTCTCACAGCTGGCCCTCCATCACCTCCCGGACTTCTGGAAGATGGTGACCCTGAAAAAAATCAGTTCCATGCTGAAGACCGGCGGCAGGTTATTTCTCAGGGACATTGTCTTTTCCCTCAACATGGAAAAGTACGAAAAGAGCATTGATTACGCCGTGGGTCATATGCGCGAGAGCGCCGGGGAGGACACGGGGAAGAATTTCATCAACCATATTAAAAGCGAGTACTCCACCTTCGACTGGATCATGGAGGAAATGCTCTACCGTGCCGGCCTGGACATCACCATGGCCGATTACCGTGACGATTTCGTTACCGTGTATTCCTGCGTAAAAGTACAGCCCGGCAAAGAGAAATGAGATATGACCGATACGGTCCCCGGGCATCGCCGAAGCGCACCAACCGATCGGGAGCCATTCTCCTTCTTTTTACAGGTTAATGTATTTGCACACCAGTTCCGTTTCCGTGAGTTCACCTTCGACAAAGGTGATGCTGTCCTCCACCAGGTAATATCCCGTATCCCCGAATTCAAGCTCAAAGGATTCCGCCGTGGTGGAAACATCGCCGGTGATACACCAGGTATTGGGGATGTGTCCTTCACTGTCGGCCTTTAAAAGAAGGGCCTTTTCTTTTGCGAATGTGCTCAGGTCCACAAACAGGCCGATATCGCCGGCCATGAGACAGGCGTCACCTGCCCGTACAAGGTCCACGGTGTTGATCGTGTTTATTATCATGGGCCCGAAAAAACTGAAAGCAATATTCATGATATCGCGTATGGATTTATGCCAGACAATATCACCCGTTGGATCGGTTTTCAGCAGCCAGGTGTAATTCTTTCTGTAACCCGTGAGGAAGAGAGGCCAGGGAGACTCCTCATCGGGGAGTATGATGCCCCATGCGCCGCTGAGCTCGCTGCTTCCCATTATTACTATCTCGCCGGAGCCGGTTTCCAGGAGCTGGACACCAGTGTTTTCATAATCTCCCAGCGGTTTTGTGGTGCGGGGATATTTTTTTGCCCACTCAAAATTTCCATCGGCATCAAGCCTGACCAGTGCCAGCTCCATATTTTCCTCTCCCTCACCGTCTGTTGCGCCGGTGATCAGGTATCCCCCGTCGGAGGACTGGATAACCGATTTTATTCTGAGCCAGTTCTCGGAGATCTCCCTTTTTGACCATTCCAGATTTCCTTCGGCAGAGACCTTGCTGAGGGCACCAAGCCCCACACTGAGCAGACCGCCGTCGGCAGTGGCTATGATAAAGTCCTGCGGCATCCTGGTAGTGGAAGAGACCATCAAGTTCCGTGTGTGCAGGGGAGTTCCTTCATAATCGAGTATATGCATTTTATTGCTGTAGGAAACAGCATATCCCGTGCCGGGAATTTCCCTGATGGTGGAGCAACCGCTGTCCGGGGTCTTCTTCTGCCACTCTATCGCTCCATTCCGGTCGATTTTTAGCACATGGCCCTCGGAACTCACATTTCCCACCAGGATACATCCGTTATCGGAAGTGGTGACAAGATCGTAACGTCCATCGCTATATATCTTGGGTCCGTATGATTTACACCACAGAACTTTCCCGTCGGAAGATAGACGTAGAAGCCAGAATCCACTGGGTTCGCTTGAGTCCGTAAATGTTTCGCCGGCCAACAGGTAATCCCCGTTGGTCGCAACTCGCACAACCCTGGCATGTTCTTTCTTTCCCGAACCATAGGCTCTTACCCAGTAATCCTCATCTGCAAGAGGATTGTTTACATAATAGCTGTCCATACGGTCCCAGGAATAGCCATCCATGATTGCCGCTGGATTACCGCTATCCGAATCACAAGCTTGAAAACAAAACAGAAGTGTGCAAAACAGAATAACGGCATAGAACCTATTTCCGTATACCATGGAAGGACCTCCTTATTATTGAACTTTATGGCATAAAAACACCCAAAATGCACAAATATAGCGTTATGTCAATCATTTAATAACAGTCTGGACGGTTTTATAATGATTATTACCAGTAACTCAGTGCCGTAATTGAACGGCCTGAGCATATTTCAAGAAAGGTCTCCCTCAATACCCTCGTAAAATATCATGAAAAATGTTTGACATTCACTAGACGACCGGTCTACTTACAATATGAATGAAAAATCCATAGAAAACAAGACCCGGGAGACACTCATCAACACAGGGGCCCTGCTGATCCACCGGCAGGGATACAATAACACCGGCCTCAAGGAAATACTGGAGGCAGCCGGTGTACCCAAGGGATCATTTTATTTTTATTTCAAAAGCAAGGAAGATTTCGGTCTTCAGCTCATTGACCATTACCGGGACATGCTGGAAGGCATCTTCCGTCATAACGCCGACAACAAGTCCCTGGACCCGCTGGAGCGCCTGGACTCCTTCCTGAACCGGATAGAGACCATCGCCGAAAAGACGGCGTTCACCCTGGGATGCCCCATCGGCAACATGGTGCAGGAACTCAGTGCCATAAACGAAAATTTCAGGCAAAAACTCCTCGAGGCGTATAACGGCATGATCGGGATGATCGCCGGCCTGCTCGAGGAGGCCCGCGAAGGCGGCCGCGTAAGCAGCGATACGGACTGCCGGGAACTGGCACGTTTTCTCTTCAACTCCTACCAGGGCGCGCTGCTGCATATGAAGGCTGAAAAAAGCACGGCACCCCTGGAAGTCATGAGAAAATTTTTCCGTCGCTATATTGAATTGAACCAGAAGCAGTAAAATTACCAACAGGGGGACGGCCATGGGAGAATGGAAGCAGACCAGCTGCGTGCTCTGCGCGCAAAACTGCGGCCTTGAGGTTTTTGTCGAGAACAATACGATAGAAAAGGTCCGGGGAGACAAGAGGAACCCCAAGAGCAAAGGCTACGTGTGCAACAAGGGAACAAACATCGCCTTTCATCATCATCACAGCGACCGGCTCACCACTCCCCTGAAAAAGACTGAACAGGGCTTCGTTCCCATTTCATGGGACCAGGCGGTTTCCGAAATATCCGAAAAGCTGAAAAATATTATCGGACAGCACGGGCCGCGCTCCTTTGCCTATATGGGAGGCGGAGGCCAGGGAACTCATTTCGAGGCCGGCTTCGGCATGAGTTTCATGCGCGGCCTGGGGTCACGGTATAACTATAACGCCCTCGCCCAGGAACTCACGGGTTATTTCTGGGTCTGCGGGCGCATGGTGGGGCGGCAGAACCGTTTCGCCATACCCCATGAGGACGGGGCGGATATGATGCTTGCCATCGGGTGGAACGGCATGCAGAGCCACCAGGTCCCCCGCGCTCCCCTGGTGCTCCGGGAATTTGCCCAGAACCCCGACAAGCTTCTCGTGGTCATCGACCCGCGCAAATCGGAAACGGCACGAATAGCCAACATCCACCTTGCGGTACGGCCCGGCGCCGACGCCCTGCTCTTCCGTGCCATGATCGCGCTTATCCTTGAAAAGGGCTGGGAGAACAGGGAATTTATCAAGACAAGGACATCGGGCTTTGACCGGATCGAGCACTGGTTCAGGAATTTCGACGTCAGGGCCGCCCTGGATGTCTGCCAGCTTGAATACGACACGGTAGAGAACCTGTGCCGGCAGCTTGCCACGCGGAAATGGTGCATGCACCCCGACCTGGGCGTGTGGATGAACCGGCACAGCACGGTGACGGCCTATCTCATGATGATCCTCTCCACGATATGCGGCAGGTCAGGAGTCCGGGGAGGAAACGTGATCCCTGGAACGGTAGTGCCCCTCGGTTCACACAGTGACGAGCGCGACCCGAAAACCTGGCGCACCGTACACACGGATTTCCCCGCGATCCTGGGCGCCTTTCCGCCAAATGTTATGCCCGAGGAGATAATGAGCGACAATCCCGAACGGCTCCGGACCGTAATCACCTGCGCCAGCAATCCCCTTCGCTCCTTTGCCGATACCACGGCATATGAAGAGGCCTTTGCCAGGCTCGACCTCCTGGTTACCATTGAACTGGCCATGACGGAAACGGCGAGAATGGCCCATTACGTGCTTCCCGCCCGGAGCGGCCTGGAGTCCTGGGACTCCACCTTCTTCCAGTGGAACTATCCCGAGATCTATTTTCACCTCCGCAGGCCCGTTGTGGAGCCTGAAGGTGAACGCCAGGAGTGCGGTGAGATATTTACACGCCTGGCCGAGAGCGCGGGCCTGGTTCCGGATATCCCCGAATACCTGAAAAAAGCCGCTCAGAAGGACCGCTTCGCCTTTGCCGCCGCTTTCATCTCGTATCTCAAGGCGAACCCGAAAGCCATGAAAAGCCTTCCCTTCATCCTGGCGCGGACCCTTGGCGCGAAGTTCGGGTCCGCCCACCTGGCCGCGGCATGGGGCATCATCTTCGCCATGCCGGGCAGTTCACGGAAAAATGCCGTGCGCGCCGGGCATCCGATCAGGCCTGCCTTCACCGTACTTTTCCGTCCCCAGCATATAGCCAGGGCCATTTTTTACTGCATCAGGTACAGAAGCATCGTGCCCCTTTTCGCACTGAGCCCGAAAATCGAGCAGAGTGAAAGAATATTTCAGAAACTTCTGGACAAACCCGAAGGGATATGGATCGGCCGGCTCGATCCTGACCGAAACCATGACGAGCTTCGCACGGAAGACAGCAGGATCAACCTGTTCATTCCCGAACTCGGTGATTGGGTTACCGGAATCACTCCCGCATCGGAAGCGGCGGAACTGGCGCCGGACCCTGAATATCCCTTCGTCCTCAATGCGGGGCGACATACGAACAGGGTGGCCAACACCCTCATGCGCGACCCGGAATGGGTAAGGGGCAAGCGCGCCTGTACGCTGGCAATGAACCCTGAAGACGCCGCCTCTCTCGGCCTTGCCGACGGAGACAAGGCCCGCGTATCGACCCAGGCCGGAAGCGCCGACATGGAAGTCGAGTTGACCGATGACGCGAGGAAGGGACAGGTCCTCATTCCCCATGGATTCGGCCTGATCCACAATGGAAACACTTACGGCGTCAACGTCAACAGGCTCACGAAAAACACATGGCGCGACAGACTGGCGGCGACTCCCCTGCACCGGTATGTGCCGTGCCGCATCGAGAGAATATCATGAACATGATTACCGATTATACCTACGAAGAATACCTGGAGAAGATACAATCCTTTCACGGCCACCTGGCGCCGGGCCTGATAATCGGCGGGTTCATGGTGGACCTTGCCATGAAAAACCTTCCCCCGGGAGAGTTCTTTGACGTCATCTGTGAAACGGGAAACTGTCTTCCCGACGCGGTACAGCTTCTCACTCCCTGTACTGTTGGAAACGGGTGGCTCAAAATCATCGACGTGGGGAGGTTCGCCCTTTCCTTCTACGACAAGTACAGCGGGAAGGGTGTGCGGGTATATATCGACCGGGAACGCCTTGCCGCCTGGCCGGCAATTTATGAGTGGTTCATGAAACTGAAGCCGAAGAAAGAGCAGGACAGCAGCGCCCTCTTCGGCCAGATAAAGGAAGCCGGGTCCTCTATTCTCGGCATGTCTCCCCTTCTCATAAAGCGGGACTTCCTGGGTAAAAAATCATCCGGTCCCGTAGGACCATGTCCCTCCTGCGGCGAGCCCTATCCCCTGAACCAGGGCGGGATATGCGGCGGGTGCAGCGGCCGCCTCCCCTATGCGGAGGAGTAATGACCGCCTTCCGGTATCGTTATCACCTCACCGCTATCCTGCTCATCACGGCCCCCTTCCTCGCCGGAATATCCTGCTGGGCAGGTGCTGCTTTGCCAATACCGGTCAATGACCCCGGCGTTTTCGAAGAGGTCGCCGGAGTCTGCCGTTTTCAAAACTCGTCAGTCTTTACATTGAACTCCTTCAATCCAGTCCATCTGGTAATAACCTGCCGTGGGACACATGGCTCCGATGGCATGTTCCAGTGTGCCTGCTACGTCATAAAAGTCATAATGGGTAAGGGACTGCACCAGAGTCCAGATATATGTCTGGTCCATGATCTGGTTCAGGTTCCATTCCGGATTAGTTATACTGAGCTGAATCATGCCATAATTGTCATAGGAAACAAAGGTATCATTGCTCTTTTCTCCCATCACATTTTCGATTAAGTCCTGCATATACACCGGCGTATCCTGGCTGTCTATAACCGGCATTTCAGCAACCTCGACAAGGGTTATTCCCCCCTCAGTCGTAACCCATCCGTCGTTTGCGGCAAATGTTCCTGCCAGGGCCCGCGGACCGGTATTCATCTCGGGAACGCCGATTCTGAAACCATCGGCATAGTGCAGGCCGTCGAACATATCGCCCTGCTGGCCGATAATGGAACACATGCCGGCAGCATACCATGCGCCGGTCAGTCCCTCGGGCATGGAGGCGCTTACCACACCCTCGAGAAAGGTGCCGCAGCTGAGAACTTTTGAAAAATTGGCCGAGGCCACATGCAGAAAGGCGCCTCTCAGGTCCGGCATGCACGCCGCAGCGCTTGTCCCGCACAATGATCCCAGTGAGAGTCCGATATAAGAAAGATTGTCAGTATCAAGGTCCCGTAACCCTTTTTCATCTGAATTGGCGAAATATGTTTTGAGGGCCCGGTAGATTGACATGGAATCAATGGGGATCTGCATGAACATTGAAAGAAGGCGCGGCATGCCCGCGCCGTCAGCCTGTATGCTTCCGGGAATCCATCCAATTCCTTCATACACCGACCATCCCTCTGTAACAATTCTTTCTCCATGGCCGGGCCAGTCTACAACAATCGACGCAACACCTACCCTGGCATTATACATGGCATTCAATATCATCAATTCCTTCGTCATACCGATACCGGAACCAAGAATATTGACGGGATAGGGTTTTGTTTTTGTCTCGCTCGGGATAAAGAAAAGAAAGGGAACCCAGTTCTTTTTATCATCGGCGTTTCTCTGTCCCGTGAACCCCGCTGTGTATCTCAGGACACCCTGGTCATCGCGAAAGCTTCTGAAAAGCATTCTTCCGTATAGTATCCTGCTGAATACGGGAAGAATATCGGATACATTTACGTTACTGGTAATTCTCACATGTTCGTCATTGAAATCATCCTTCAGTACGGTCTTGAACATGCTGATAAGCGGGTCAATAGTGCTCTCCCTGCTTCGTATGGTAAAAATAGTCGCAGCAAGAAGCTTATTACGGTCAATACCCTTATATGTCTCAAGATATTTCAAATAAGGCTCATAAAAATTCGATATCTCGGAACCATCACCGGACTTGGCTTTCGAAAATCCCGTCGAACAGGCGAAATCCCTGCCGTCCCTGTCTTTGAAATCCTTCGTTACAAAGGCCATATACCGCCTGCCGTACTCGAAGCGTTTGCGGGCCATAACCTGCATCACATAGTCACGGGTTGCCATGTTTTTATCCTTGGCGTAATGACTCTCCATGGCAAGGGCAGGCACAAACTCCCCGGTGGTAAGATCCAGCAGACGGAAGACATCACCCCCGTCACGGGCCATGAAATCATCCTCATTCCGGACCCATGAGCTGTCGACCTCGCGGTCGAATTCAAAGAGAACATTGGTGGCGGCGGAATAACCGTCGGCATCAGACCCGTCAGGATTCTTATACAAAGTCTTCAACTGCAGACATTCCGGCAGCATTTCAATTTGAGGCGGAAAATTTTCGTTCGTGATTTTCAGGCGGACACCCGTAGGCGATAATGTATCTCTGTAGGCCAGAATATCCGACGGAAAGGGCAGCAGGGTATTGCGGCCGTCAAGGTGCACAGGGTTAATGCCTGCTGAAAGCGGGGTGTCCTTCAGGTTACAGTAAAGGTCCGGAAGTCCCTTTGCCGTTTCACTGATATTTGAGTCGTCTATGCAATGCTGGGTATTTGACAGCGATGCGTCACTGTCGCTATCCCCCTCCATGCAGCCGAGACCGCAGGTAAGCGGAAAAACAAGAAACACGAGAAATAGTTTTTGATAAAGTGTCATTATACCCCCCTTCATTTGATATTTTATTTAAAATGCTCTGAGCATAATTAAATTCCAGCAACCATCGTGCTGATAAAAGAGACTTTTCAGTGGGAAAAACTTTGCCAGTCATCCAGGCTAACAGTGAAATATACTGTAACACTGATTTCTTCATTGTTTATAGTTACCGTCTGGCCGGATTTTAGTTCAGAATAAACATTTATTTACACCGGTGCCAATCAAATACATAGCATGTATAAAAATAGCTTAGCCATTTTCATAGCTATGAAAATGATAGGTATGCACCCCGATGGCAGTGCTTGATCGCAGAGATGGAGGTTATGTTGATTCACGCAGTTTTGAGGGGGTTGTGCCGACAACACGTTTAAATATCCTGTTGAAGGTTGTGAGGCTTTCGAATCCAACGGAAAAAGCGATTTCTGTGATGCTTTTATCAGAGTCGCGTATTATTTTTAAGGCTTCCTCGATTCTTTTATCATTTATATAGTCATTGATTTTCTTTCCGGTAAATGACTTGAACACCCTGCTCATATAATCGGGATTCATGTCGATAGCGGCGGCAAGCCCCTCCCGGGAGATATCGGATACGTAGTTTTTATTGATAAAATCGATCACCTGCTGCAGTTTTTCCTTTGTTGTGTCCGTTATCGGAAGAACCTGTCCTGATCCGCTTTCCCGGGTCTTGAGTTCCGAGTAGAGAAATTCCATCCCCAGCCACCGTTTTTGAAAATCCCTGGCGATGAAGAATGTAATGCAGGTGATATACAGGGGACTGAGGTATGTTGAAAGGAGGGATTTTTTATAGTTACCCATAAGTCCATGGTATACTTCGAAGGATATATATGACCAGGTAATAATGACAAAACCAATAAAGAAATAAAATTTAAAGGGATCGGGTTTTATCCTGTTGATCCTGACAGCCATAAACAGGAAGAAGGGGTATAGTATCAGGACACATAAAGCCCCCAGTATTCTCCCGGCAAAAAAACCCGAAAGCTCATTTCCCGACAGCATTATCATGGCAAGACATCCCAGAAGCAATGGTATGAGTATGCGGTTATACGTATTGAGATATACCTTGTACGTTGACTGCAGTAAAAGGATAATAAAAATCGCAAATGACGGCACGGCTGACCAGTGGAGGGCGATAAGCGTGTCTACCTGAAAAATTTGAACGGGCTGAAAAGTATATATGAGATAAAAAAGGTAATAGGCTGAAAGCATTGCCGTAAAAAGGAATATCTTTTCACGCCGGTTGAGTATAAAAAACATAAATAAGACGATCATCGCTATAAACAGGAAAAACATGAGGCCTACCGGCATTTGCTGGAAGATGATGTTCTCTAAAAGCTGTTTCTTTTTAAAGCCATCACGGTCACGAATCGCTATGTCACCGAATATGCCCCCATATTTGCCGCCAAAAATACCGACCTGGATATATACGACATTCCTTCCCCTGACAAGCACCCCTGCCGGTATCCTGTAGCTGCGCGGATAATGCAGTGAGGTGAATTCCTCCGGCAGGGTTGAACCGACCTCGGTACCGTTGACAAACACCCTGTCAAGATGGTAGACCCTCCCCAGGGTAATGCCGAAATATTGTGACGGCTCGTCTTTAATGATACATTCACCCCTGATCCACATATACTGGTATGTATACTCGTGGGGATAGGGGAGCTCCAGTGACGCAAGGTCCTTGACAGGCTGCCAGCCGGTCATGCCCCTGATATTTTCAAGGACCATATCCTGGCTGTAAAGCGCTTCCCATGCTTTGATTTTTATTTCGGCTCCCGATGAAGCGCTGCATGATACCAGGAGCAGCATGAGAATGGCGATCTGGATAGGTACAAATTTCAGTGCTTTCAATGTTAAACCGGTTGAAATAATTTAATTTTGGGTACTTGTAAATTTAGTCTATGATTCCCCATTTCTTCCGAAAATGTCGTCATTATCAATTACTTCTTTCTTGCCTTGACCCGACTCAATAGTAAATCAATAGATAATTCCGTTCAACCAATATACCGATTTATACACAAAAAATATCAACTTAACCGAGGTCTGGCGAGAAGGATAAATTCATGCCTTGGGAAATGCGGGGTAATGATATGCTTTTTTTCTTTACAAATCCACCCGCCATGGTAAGTATCAAAATTCCAGTTACATGTGTTCACGGATCACTTATAATGTAAAGGAAGCATGCAGATGGCCAGAGAAAAAATGACAAAAAGAAAAATTCAGGGTAAGGAAACACGGCAAAAAATTTTCGATACATCACTGGCCCTTTTCAACAAGTATGGATATGACAAAGTTACCATTGATGATATTTGTGAAAAAATAGGCATGTCAAAGGGGGCTTTTTACACTCACTTTAAATCAAAAGACCAGATAATACTGGAAGATTTTGTGCTGCTTAACTCCTACTATGATGAAGTGTTTCAGGAATTGTCATCCATACAAAACAGTCTTCCCCGGTTATACCTTTTTCAGCAGCAAGTGATGAAAAAAATCGAAACCATCGGCTATAAGGCCGTCAAACTGGTGTATCATGTGGAATCATCGCCTAACAGAAAAAAATCCTTTCTTATTTCACGCAAACACAATCTCTACAAAATTATTCACACACTGGTTACGGAAGGACAGAACAACAACGAGATACGCAAAGATAAAAATCCCGATATGATAACGACCATGATCGTTCAGTTATACCGGGGCATTATTCTCGACTGGTGTCTTGAAAACGGTGAATATAAACTGACCGACGCATGCAACGACATCCTCCCGTTGATATATGCAGGAATAAAATTTCCCGATAAATAATGCCGGTTTCCGTTATCGGCGTGCATCGGTAAAGCCCATATCAGCGATAAATCGATACCATGCTCGACCCCGTTCTTTTTTATCGGCTATAAGCCAGTGTCCCCCGGAAAGAAAATGCCGGTTGCCGATCCCCCATGAATCACATAAATCCTGTGTAAAATTAAAGGGGCATACCAGGTCGCCCTTCGATGCCACGACCAGTATTCTCTCAACGGGAATCTTCGGTTTAAAATTGAGCGGCGAGTGAAACTGCCAGACGGACCTCATCTTCTCTTTCATCGAATCGTCAGTCTCAAAAGGGAGACGCGCCGCATCGGTATCCAGGGGACGTGAAAAATTAAAGGCCGGAACCATCATGGCGCCGAAAGAGGAAATATCGGATAAACTTATGAAAAGAGCCGTGTTGTATGCCCCAAGGCTGGCTCCTATCAAACCTACTTCTGACGTCTCCATAGCATAAAGTATTTGGAATGCACCATGCAGGTCGTGCATATTCTGTCCTACACATTCCGCAGTCATGACCACATTGTCCGGCTGCAGGTATATCCCCCGCCGTGCCAGTAAACCGGCTCTTCTTTTCCAGTGAAAGGGTGCGATGAAAAGAGCGACATCCAGCCCCAGATTAAAGAGGGTATCCACCCTGAACATTCGCCTCGCCTGACGGGGATTCCCCAGCATGTAGCCATGATGACAAAGGACGGTTCTGCGCTTCCTGTCTCCATGAGTCCAGCGGACAAGATAGCATGTTCTGTTACCGATAAATGAATCATAGTGTTCCCTGATAAAAGGGTTTTTCACCTCGTATCCGCTTTTATAGCGGATGACCTGACATTCACCATCATAGTATGGTTTTTTTTCCATGACGGCATATGAGGGCACTTCAACGGGAAATGTAAAAAATGTTTCCGGTCTTTCTATAAAGCCGCTGTCGATATAGAAATCGAGCTGTCTCTCATACTCATCAGGGCTGATTTTTCTCACAGGTGTCGCCCACTTGATCATTTCCGGCAATGCAAGAAACAGACGATCAACCAGACTGCCAGCCCTATCAATCAAAAGTTCATGATCTTGCACCTGATCGGAATTATGCCTGTTCATACAATGGCTCCTTCAGATCCGATTTTCGTTTTCTCATATACATTCATCATCATACGGTTCAAAAGTATCAAAATGATACGATAGCCGGGAAAGAATTTCATCTTGAGCCAATACAGCATTCGTATATCAAGTGAGGTTGTTACGAGGAACCTGTTCTTCCTTATTCCTTTGAGAATGCATGAAGCTACATCTTCGGGAGTCACAGCCCGATCCTCAAATCTTTTCAGAAATTTTCTGGCCTCCGCATGATTCCTGTCGATCCCCAGAACCAGAGCCGTTTCCACCAGCGGAGTTTTAACCGCTCCCGGGCAGACAACGCTTACTCCGATGCCGTAACGCATAAGCTCATATCGCATGACTTCGGATACGCCCACCAGTCCGAATTTACTCGCACTGTACGCAGCATGCCAGGGAAGGGCTATAAGCCCGGCAGCCGACGAAACATTCACCAGGAATCCGCCCCTGCCTGCCTTCACCATTCCGGGAATAAATGATTCGATGACATGAACAGGCCCCATAAGGTTGATATCCACCATTTTTTTCCAGTGCTCATGCTCCAGAAGTTCCACGCTGCCCCATATCGAGGTTCCGGCGATATTCAAAATAATATCCATGGCGCCATACTTACTTGCAACGTCCTCGGAAAAATTTTTGACTTCATTAAAAATCGATATATCCAGGGCTTTCCAGAATAATACATCACCTCCGGAATCCTGTATCATCATGGCGGTTTCCTGGAGATTAATGCCGTTGATGTCCGTCAGAACAAGACGGGCTCCTTTCCGCGCCAAAGCGATGGCGGTAGACCTGCCGATGCCGCTCGCCGCTCCCGTAATTAAGCATTTCTTACCGTTTAAATCCCTTATTTTCATTTTACCTCCCGTCAGAGCCGGATATTTTGCATTCTCATGACCCGAAAGGACCAAGGCGGCAATACTCTTATTTTCAGGTTATTGTCGCACGATCGTTTCCCGACCGGTTATGAGCATGTTTTTTTCAGCATCATAGGTCCCGGAAACAATCCCGCTCGTTTCCAGTTCTTTTTTTATAATCCTTTGTGTCTCCGTTTTTGGAAATTCGTCGGTGATCTTGACATAACGCGGAACGGCAAACCGGGGAAGATCATTCTTTAAAAAATCAATCAGATCGGCCTCCTTCAATGAAGCGCCTTCTACCACTGAAACACATGCCATGATTTCATCCTCGGCAAGCTCTGACGGTACGGCAAAAACCGCCGCTTCCTGTACATGGGGATGGTTTAGAATCACATGCTCCACTTCATAGGCCGAAACATTTTCACCCTTGATTCGCATGAATTCCGCACTGCGTCCCACAAAATAGAGGAAGCCTTTTTTATCCTTCCTGACCAGGTCTCCGGTAAATATCCAGCCATTACGTGTTTTTGTATCAGTGGCGTTTTTATTCTTATAATATTCCACCGGTCTTTCATTTCCCCGTAAAGCGAATATAAGCTCACCCGGTGTCTCCACGGGAACATCATCCATATTGATATCGACGATCCGGTAAGCGGTGCCGGGACTCGGTTTTCCAATTGATCCGGGAGGCGCTGTCCCCAGGTTCATTATCCCCTTGCCCCCGCCGTCCACTGCACCGTACCCTTCATAAATTTTTATCCCGAATCGTTTTTCAAACTTTTCCCACTGATCGACAGGACAGGCAGCCGACAGTGTAAAGCGAACCCTGTTTTGACTGTCCGTTTCCTTTTCCGGTTGTTTCATTAATATTGGAATTATGGCGCCGATTGTATTGAAAGCGGTCACATCGAATTTCCGTATATCGTCCCAAAAGCGGCTTGCGGAAAATCGCCCGGCCAGTACCACTTTCGCTCCCCGGTGCAATCCCTGGGTCACGGTCAGCCAGAGGGCGTTGCCATGAAAGAGAGGAAGGCAGGTATACAGAACATCACTTTTCCTGTACAGAAGGAACGAAGGAAGAGAAAGGAGTTTCACCCCTGATTTACGGTAGCGGTAAACTACCCCTTTGGGAAGTCCCGTCGTACCCGATGTATATAAGATAAAACATATATCATCGGGGTTATATGTGCCGGCAGGTTTAACCGCCGAGTATCCATATGCATGGTCCAGATCAATGCAATCACCGGGCAGGGAGACCGCATCACATCCGGACCTGTTTACTATTATCTTTTTGATATTAGCGGCATCACGGGCTATCTTATTGAACTCCTGAAGGTATTCATAATCTATCACCAGAAATTCAGCATCGCTGTGCTTCAGCACATACTGGAGACTCCTGCCGCGTAGAGATGTGTTCACGGGTATGGAATACATTCCTATTTTCTGCGATCCAATAAAGACATCCAGGTAACGTGAGGAATTATTCATGAGGAGAGCAACACCGTCACCGGCATATCCGCCCAGTTTGACAAACATATTTGCGATCCTGTTGGCATTTTCATCCATCTGTTTATAAGTGAATTCACGGTCTTCGCTTGCCAGTATAACCCTGTCGGGGCATAAAGCGCTTTTTTCTTCCAGGAGTTCCGCCCATGACATCTCCTTGGCCACTTCTCTTCTCACCAGGAGACTCCAGAGATTTTTAGTGAAGGTCTTTCGCCTGATTTCCTCCCTGAAAAACAGAAGCGCCGCCCTGCCCATACTTATTTTTAATTTGATGTTTTGCATCCGATACATTTCATTTTCTCCTTCAGCACTTACAAAAGATTTCATGCCGACTATTCCGTGTATTTGTTAATATACCGCTCCAGAATTTTATCCACGGAAGTATTAGTGGCATCACAGCTGTACATGATCAGGGTGGTGATTTCGGCTACGAGTTCGCTGTCGTTTCTTAATTTATCCAGTATATATTTATTTTTAATAGTCAGGCCAAAATATCCGAAGAAGAGGTCAAACGTGGCTTTTTCAATACTTTCATAAGAGCCTCCCGAGGCGGTGATATTTGCAGGCCCCGTCCTGTCGAAATTAATTAATGCGGTGAATTCATTTTTTTCCCTGACAAACCTTGCGAGTCTGACCAGGAGTACTTTTTTTACAGCCGTCTCATCCGTGGCCAGTAGATTTATTCGTTTTTCTTCATATGTACCTTTAACGGCTACAGCATATTTATTATGGTTGATTACGGTTTTCAGCTTTCTCAGCGTATCATGGGGAAATCTTTTCATGACCGCGTATGCCAGTTTTTTTGGAATGTTACCTCCTGGATCAACAGCCAGGCGGTAAATGAATTTCGTTTTATCACGACCCAGATATTCCATTTCAAAACTGCCATTCATTACGGTTATCCTGGTACGCCCTTCCATTATAGGTATGTTCACTTCATTACTGCAGGCAAAAGATACCACTGCCCTGCCGCGGTCAAAATCGTAGACCGTGGTATTCTTTATGACAACATCACGATCATTTATTATGGGAGGGCTCAAGACCATGTGTGTGATGAAAGTATTGCGGTCATATTTTTTCCTGATCTGAGCGCCTGTACAGTCGGTGACCCAGAGAGGGTGAGAAGATACATCACGCAATACTTCACCGATGATTTCCATTTTATAATTCAATACGGTGACGCCCATAAATTCAACAAGGTCGGTCCCGGGAACCTGACGTTCATAAACCACTATTCCATCATGCTCATTTATTTTGCTCCATCCCGCAGCCTGAACGGGAGAGGGTAATACACCCGCCAGACATATTACCGGAATTATCCAGTAGACTCTTTTTTTCATACCGGCAGCCTCCATTGACATACTTTTATACGACACTTACATACTTTGGTCGGATACCGTAGTCAGATACTATAGTATGTATTAATCACTTCTTTCAAATGTCAATGTTTTTTTTTAAAAACATGTTCTCCTTCCATTTTTTTATTAAAATGGGTATGAAAACACCATTCCCTCCATCCAATTAAAACATTGACACGCCTCTCCCGCCATGGTACCGGGTCATACCAGACTTCAATCCAGCAACAGGCATAGAAGGAGCCATTCATGGTGGAGCATCATATGACCGAAGGCCGCGGCCTTGAACGACGAGTCAAACAGCATATAGCGGCCCGCGACCACTCCTTCTTCGCCATTGTCCAGCCGGGCTTCGAGGCCGCAGCGGCCCGTGAGCTGGCAGAACTGGGCATTGGCCCCATGGACGAAACCGTGGAGGGCGGCCTGGAGTTCACCGGGAAACTGGAAGCGTGCTACCGGGCCAACCTCTGTTCCCGAACCATCACGAGCCTTCTCATGAGGATAGCGGCATTCCGTGCGGAATACTTCGACAGGTTCCACGACAGGCTGACGGAAATCCCCTGGGAGCTTTACATCCGAAACGGAGTCTCCATCTCATTTCACATTACAGCCCATAAATCACGGCTGTATCACACGGGCCGCCTGGAAGAGGAGGCGAGAAAGGCCATAACTTCCCGTTTCAGCGAATACGGCATGGCGCCGTCATGGGAATCCGTCAATGATGAGGCAGGACAGACCGTACACCTGCGCCTGGACCATGACCGGTGCCAGGTAAGTCTGGACACGTCAGGTGATAAATTATACAAACGGGGGCAGAAACTTCACGTCACCGGGGCGCCCCTGCGGGAGACCCTGGCGGCCCTTATCCTTACCGAGGCCCGCGTGAAGGAATATGACCTGGTCATGGACCCCCTGTGCGGCTCCGGAACCTTCAGCCTGGAAGCAGCGGGCATCCTGTCAGGACTGCTCCCGGCGCCCGGCCGGCATTTCCCCTTTATGGACTGGCCGGCCTTCCGGCCCGCGGCCTATAATCATCTGAAAAAGGGCCTGCAGGCGGAACAGGTCGTAAAACGGGAAACGCCTTTCATTTTCGCCTCGGACATCGACGACCGGGCCATGGAAGCGGCACGAAAAAATATTTCCGGTGCGGGGCTGGAGGGGGTAATTTCCCTGGAGAAGCGGGACTTCTTCCGTGAAATACATGCAATACCGGCGGAGAAAAAGTGCCTCATCGTCTTGAATCCGCCCTACGGAGGACGGCTGCGCAACGATGACGTAAGGGACTTCTATCACCGCATGGGAAGAACGCTCCGCGATGATTACGGCAGGTGCGGTGTGGCCGTCATAGTTCCCGGCCTCGAGCAGGAGAAGGCCCTGGCTCTGCACCGGAACAGGAAAATTCTCTTCATGAACGGCGGCATCAGGGTGGCCCTGCTCGTCCGGGACGGTTTTTAATCCCGCTTGACCTGTGTCAAGGACAGGTCATCACTTCCATGTTATATTTCATTAAACATGGAGGATAACATGATAACCAGAAAACTGAAGGACGCACCCGTAATGGAAAACGCCCATAATGTGGACGCCCGGAACCTCTACAACGAAGAGAGCGCCATGGTGACGATAATCACCCTGAAGCCCGGCCAGTCCCTGAAGCGTCACATAACGCCCGTTGACGTGGCCTTTTATGTCCTGAGCGGTACAGGGATCGTGGAAGTCGGCGATGAGAAGAAAGAGGTGAGCGCCGACACCCTGATAGAAAGCCCGAAAGACATCATGCACTGCTGGTACAATGAAAGGGGCGAGGACCTCCGCTTCATGGTCATCAAGGCGCCGAGACCGGCGAAGAAAACCGTTTTTGTGGCGGGATAAAATCCGTTAAATTTTTCCCTGGCCCACCAGCCGGGCGAAATGCTCGAAGGAACGGTCATAGGTCCGTTCGGCATCGGTCGGGAAGAAACAGGCCGGGAGCTGCCTGGACCGGAGATGGTACGCCACACAGTCACAGCATATCCCCTTGCGCGAGCAGGGTTCATAGGAACAATTGCAGTTCTTCAGGTTTTTATCTTTTTTACATTCCATGCATCATACCTCAGGCGCGTTATCGCGGTCCAATAAGCTTATCCATATTCAGTATATCGCGCAGGGCGATATGGGAATTATGTACGTTTTCGGCGAGAAAATTATAGTTGAGCGTATCAGGCGTATCGCCCGGTGTATGGTAATTCTTGTTCCGGTAGTATCCCGAGTCGGAAAGCATAATGGCGGGATATCCCCTGGCAACAAAGGAGCGGTGGTCCGAGAGGTCCATGCCCGGAATGGAGGCCGGTCCCACTATATCATGTATCTTTCGTTTGGCGGCGGTATTATAGACGTCCTTCCAGAGACTGACATAGGGCGCGCTCGAGGGAAGTGAAAAGACTCCCAGGTAATCCCCGTAAGGGGGCTTGTTTCTCTTCATTTCCTCCAGGGGAAATTCCTGGGGACATTTTTTACTGCCGAAGCCGATCATCTCCAGGCATATCATGAGTTCAATATTCTCATTCCTCTTTTTACATCCCGCCGAATACTGCATGCTCCCCATGAGTTCCGAACTGAAAAATGGCGGTTCTTCAAGGGTAAAAGCCACGAAGCGCACGGTTTTCTTGTAACGGTACGGCGAAAGCAACCGGTAGAGTTCCAGAAGACCGGCAATGGCCGAGGCATTGTCATCGGCGCCGGGAGAATCTTCTATCGTATCGTAATGGGCACCCACGACGATAATATCATCGGGCCTGTCATAACCCGTGATCTCCACGGCCACATTGGCCACTTCCATCCCGTCGGCCGTGTATTTTTCATCCCAGGGCTCATGACCGAATTCCCTGAAGTAATCTTTTATGTAATACCTGGCCTGGTTGAGATTGTCGTATTCCCGCAGCGTCCGCTCGCCCAGTTCGCCGGCGAGAAAATATACATGATCCATGACATTGGCCACGAGCTCACGGCGAACCTTCTTGTTTTCCGTTAATAAAACTGATGCAAACATAGGATTACCCTGATTAAATTCTGTATGTATATACCTGTAATCGGTGTTCACAGTATCATAAAGTAAAGACTTATTAATCAAGAAATTAATTCCGGCGGGCATATTTATTGTCTAAATAGGGCATCCAAAGACTCCACGGACTGTCCTTTTTGCTTGACAGCATCCCGCCTGTATAAATATATCATTTCCGGATTTAATTTCCCCGAATCGGTCGCGGGCCGGTTAAATCCTTGACTAAAATGATGTTTCATGATAGAAAATCACTATACATGATATAGAAAACTGATAGAGCTGAGGCACTACAATGGAAATTTTTGATGGATTTATATCGGCCGTGGCAAGCGAATTCAAGATACGCTTTCACAAGGACAACCAGGGCAACTATACTACGAACATTGAATTCGACAATAACCGCTCACAGGAAATTCTTATCACCCTTACAAGGGATGAGTCGGGCGACCGTATTATCAATTACTACTCCATAATCGGAAAACTTAAAAATGACCTGTGTGAACTTTATAAATACTGTCTCCAGCAGAACACCACGTTTGATTACGGCGGGATAGCGCTGCTTAACGACACGCTCATTCTCAGAAACACTGTCCTGCTCCAGGATTGCGATCCTCACCGTTTCATGAAATCCCTGACCTATATAGCGGCAAAAGCCGATGAACTGGAGGAGCTTTTCATCAAGGACAATATTTATTGAACGGCGAATGTCCTGTATAAATAGGACAGCTTTTCCGTGAGAATCCTGTTATACGACCTATTCCTCGGTTCAACGGACTTCATTCTCCAGGCGGGGCTCACCGCCAAGAGCGCATCGTAGAGCTGCCACTTATACTGAAACTCCATCCCCTCAAGGGTCTTAAGGGTTTTCATGCGTTCCGACTTGAGCCAGTTGTTTTCCAGTTCCCTGTCCAGGAGTGCGAGGTTCACCCGCATGGGATGGACCTCGGAAAAACTGATGATCCGGTCGATTACCTCCTGTTCCAGGCCCATGTCACTTTCCTTAAGCCTTTCACTGAACGATACGGCGTCATCAAAGTCGACATTGACTAAAAGATCAATGGCGGGCCTGTACACGTTCTCTTCATGCAGTTTTACCGCCACCTCTGGCGTTATGCGGTAGTTGACGGGATTATACACCACCATGTTGAACACATTCTGTATAAAAAAAAGCGAGATAAAACTAAGGAGGCAGGCCATTATCGGCGTGGTGACCCATCCCGACGCTATTTTCCCCACGAGTCGGAAGTTGATACCGCGCCCGCCCTGAACTATGCCTATTCCCAGAACGGCACCCACCACGGCCTGAGAGCTCGATACAGGCACCAGGGGGAAGCTGGGGAGATTATGAGCGATAAGCCAGAACTCAAGGGCTTCCGACGCGAAGATGAAGAGCACCATACTCGTAGACAGTACCACCACCAGGGCGGCAATGGGGCTCAGTCTGATAATGCCGCTCCCCACGGTTCTCATCACCCTGTATGAATACGAGGCCACGCCGGCGGCAATGGCGATTCCTCCCAGGATGAAGAGCTGATCTGCCGGAGAAAGACGGACCAGGAATAAATTCAGCGGCCTGAAGGGAGACACGGTGAGAAAGACGCCCATGACATTGGCGATATTATTGGCCCCCAGCGAATAGGAACCGAAAGCGCCGGCGACTATAAAAGCAATCCTGGTATATATGTCCAGTTTCAGCATATGTATCTTCGACCGGTTCAGTATCCATTTTACTGCTACATACATCACAATGGAGAAAAAGGCTGCCAGGACCGGAGAGGCTATCCAGGTTATGACAATGCCGCGCAGCGAAGCCATGTCCGTCAGGGAACGGGAAAAAAAGTTCCAGCCGATGATGGACCCCACTATGGCCTGTGAGGTCGATACGGGAAGCTGGAGCCTGGTCATCCAGAACACCGTGACGGCGGCGGCCAGGGCTACCATGAAGGCCCCGGCAATCTCATTCACGCTGCCCAGGCGGTCCAGCGTGCCGGCGGCGCCGGCTCCCGATATTCCCGCCCCCAGGATGATGAATATGCTGCCGATTACAGCGGCCGTTCGGAACTTCAGCATTTTAGAGCCCACGGCCGATCCGAATACATTGGCCGCGTCATTGGCGCCAAGGGACCAGCCGAGGAAAATACCGCTGGATAAATAAAGAAGGAAAGCCACTATACTACACTACCCTTTTAATCGTCGCTATGTTGAGCCGGTCCGCCACCTGCAGGGCCTCATCGGCCAGGTTGTCGATACGCCTTATGAAACCGCCGAGCTGAGTCTTGCAGGCCAGGTCGATATCCATGGCGAAAAGATCACGCTTGATTTTTTCAGTCTGCGAATCGGCCTCGCGCTCATAAAACTTCACCAGGTGTAAATGGTCCTTCACGGCGTTGATGTCATAAAAATAGGCGCGCACCGCGTAGACCAGGGATTCCACGGCCTTGTTCACGGGCTCCGCCAGATCGAGCATGCCCTTCCCGATATTTTCCGGCACCCAGGGCTTTTCGATGGAAAATTCCAGCATGGTGGACTTGGCACTGTCGGCTATATAATCCATGTTTTCCAGAAGACCCAGGACATCGCCGCGCGATTCCGGAATGAGGGTCTGTTCATAGAGCTGGCTCTCGATGTCCTTGCGCACGGCATCGGCCTGGTTCTCTATCTGCTTTATGGATATGAAACGGTTTTCAAACTCATCATACCGTTTCTCCAGGTAGAGTTTCAGGGCCAGTTTAAAGAGCAGACTCGATTGGGCCGTCAGATCGATGAACTGGTCTATTTTTCGAATGAGTTCGTTGGTCCGGTTAAAAAGCGTATGCATGGTGTCGCCCTTACCTTTTTATTGACTTTTGAAAACAGGATATGTATGAGCAGAGGGGCGGCCTATATGCGTAGGGGCGGGTTTCAAACCCGCCCCTACGCACCGCCGTTTACTATTTCCTTATTCTTTCGTCATATAGCTTTCAGCGTACCGATCATGGCCCTGTACTTCATTGAGAAGTTTCAAGGCCTTGTCCTTTGATGAAAGGGGCCCGATCCTGACACGGAAATACTGCCTGCCATTAACCGTAGTCCCGTCCATGAAGGCGTCATACTGCAGTTTCTTCAGGCTGCTTACCTCTCCCTGGGCTTTACTTTTTTTATCATAGGACGCCACCTGAATTACATATCCACGCCCTCCCCTTTCGGACTGGATTTCATCATTGGCCACGGGGACTATGGTGCTCTTCTTTTTCTTCGAGGCGGTGGTTTTATGCCTTTCGGACTTATTCGTTTTTTTCACCACTGCCTTTTGCTTCTGCGATTTTTTCGTTTTCTCCTTCGGTGATTCAATGACTGCATGGTCCGAACGTCCCGCCGGCTTCTCATCCCTGGCGGGTGGAATAATCTCATTTATATTATCCGTGGTGAGGATATCGCCGCTGCCATGATTTTCCGCGGTCATGAGATTGCTGTTTTCTTTTTTGTCCTTAACATCGGTCTTTTCCAGTTCAGCAATGGCACTGTCTATGGGACCGGGATTCATCTCACTGTGCGGCGGGTTGGGGATATTCTGGTCCGTCAGCCCGGGCACTCTCTGGTCGTTAAAAAGCATATCGCTCTGGGAGAGTTTCTCACCCTCATTACCGCCATCCTTGATGAAATTCATGCCAAGGAGAAAGGAGATGACGATGAGTCCCGTTATCACCGAAGCGAGAATGACGATACGGGGCGTATCGAGATGGAGCAGATACATGCTTTTTTCCCTTACTTTCTCGTTATTTGATTCAAAATGTTCCATATTTCCACAACCTGCCTTTTGGTATTTTCCATAGAACCCGAATTATCTATTACATAATCGGCCATTTTCATCTTTTCTTTTAGCGGAATTTGATGACTGAGGCGGTCCCGTATCTCGCTCTCGGAGATCATATCCCGTTTCATGCCCCTGTCTATGACCTGCACCTGATCGGCAAAAACAACGATATTCCTGTCCATTTTTTCATTAAACCCGGTTTCAAAAAGAAGCGGTGTATTTATCATATAAATATGGTTCGATTCGGAGACCTCAAGTACGGTTTTAAGAATGAGGGGATGGGTGATGTTGTTGAGGCGTTTCACTTTTTCCTCGTCTTTGAATATCTCCATGGCAAACTCCCTTCTTTTCAGCGTGCCGTTCTCATGAAGCCAGGAGTCGCCGAATTCACTGATGATGGCCGCAAGCCCGGCGGTTCCCGGCTCTACAATATTTCGGGCGATAATATCAGTGTCAATGACCCGGGCACCCATTTCCTGGAACATGCCGCAGACCGTTCCCTTGCCCGATGCGAAAATACCTGTTACACCGATTCGCATATATCCTTTCCTCCTTTCGCAATATCACTTCAATATATCCCGGAGTTTTGTGATAGCCCTTTCGCGCCGGGTATCACGCCCTCCCCCGAGAGAATGCCTCATCACCTCGTCGAAGATATCCCTGTCCCCGAGAAGAGACCTGATGCGCTCACGGGACAGGAGGGAATCCAGTCCCGGCAATCGGCCCGCGGCCCTATCCGCCAGGAGAGATTTATCCACGACTGCGGGGCATTCCCTGAGAAAATCTTCCATTTCCGCATCAGCGGCTCCCCGCAGTCCGATAGGGGAACCATGGAGCCTGTATATACGGCCTTTCCCGGCCCGGGCGATATAATCCTCAAGCCTGTCCCGGTAATGAATGAAGGCCCGGCGGCTGAATATCCCGTCATGCCGGAATCCCCTGCTCGATTTCATGACATAGTTAAAGTTGGCCGTTTCCACGGGAGACAGCCTGGTCTGAAAATAGCCGGTGTAACGGCGCTGATAGGCCGTGCCCCGGGCATATATATCGTAGTTGATAAAGGCAAAATCAAATCCCGCCAGCGCTATGATGGAAAATCCCATGGAAACGGCAAGGCACAGGGCGTCACCGGCCACGGATCCCGTTCCCGAATCAACGGATCCCACAACGCCGGGATACAGTTCCTCCAGGACCTGGCTCAGGGGATGACTGTTCAGGGAAAGACAGGTCCGGCGGCATTTCATGCGCGTCAGCACCAGGGGATTGGACGACACTGAAACGACGAAAAGGACATCAGGAGCAGACACATCCTGAAAATGCTCGGCGATATAGGGCTGCGGATCGATGCTGATGCATATGTCGGGAAAAATGCGGGCCTGCTGAAGCACCGGCAGGGCCGAGTCCACGGCGATGATAAAAAAACGACCGGCATGTTCTCTTATACGATCCAGGCTCCTTTCCAGGGAAGGGCCGGGCGTTACAATGAGGACGGGCATTCCCGCGCAAAGCCCGAAGAGGGACCTGACGGGAAGAAGTCCCTCCATGTGTCCCAGCATCTTTATGATATTCCGCATGAAGAGAGGACCAAAGGCCCGTACCGTGGCGCCGCTGCCGGCCTTCCTGTTTATCATGGACTGTATTGCCGATCGGACTCCCGTATAATATTCGGGGAATATCCTCATGGATGCGGGATGCTCCACGACCCTGATCCCCCGCGTCTCGCTAAAATCAACGAGGCTGTCCAGTACAGCCGGTAATTCTTGGATGTCCTTCCCCAGGATAAAATGGACATTCCGTGATCCGGTCAGAAAAACGGTAAGTTTGTCCCGGGCCACATGCTCCTCCAGGCCCGTAAGAATATCGATACACAGGATAAGCCTGTACCGGGAAATATGTTTTTTCAACGGTACCAGGTGATACCCCAGTCCCGTTCCCAGGACAATAAGAATATCATGGACACCGGGCTCCAGCTCCTTTTCAAGGGACGCGGCCTCCCGCGACGGATACATTTTGCTGTGCAGGGGCCAGGTGCCCTTTTCATCGATTACAATAAGTGTCTGGTGGTCTTCCCTGCTCTCTGCCAGTTGATATGTTATATTTTCCCCCATCATCAATCACATTATCGACGAAAGAGGTAAATCACGGAAGAATACGCCCTTGATCACGATAAAAAATCCATTCCTGTGAAAAAAATACCCTGTGGAACGAACTGGTATCGGGAAAATCATGTATCCAATAATTTTTTAGAAACTTCTAAATAAATTAGTTGACACTAATATTATCGAGGATTTCTCATTGCCCTGACAAGCAATAATAGAGTATTATAACTATATATAAAAGAAGGATAACAGGTTTTTACATGACACTGGCTGATCTGAAAAATGGTGAAAAGGGAACAATAACGAAGGTCCTGGGACGCGGCGCTTTCAGGAAACGAATCATTGAAATGGGCTTTGTCAGGGGAAAAGAGGTGGAAGTCATTAAAAACGCCCCGCTGAAAGACCCCATTGAGTACCGGATCATGGGCTACAACGTGTCTCTGAGAAGAAATGAGGCCCGTCTCATCGAAGTGTACAGCCAAAAAAAACAGGAAAACCTTCCCGGAAGTCACGCCACGGTAAATAATTCCGAAATACAGACAGAGTCCCATCGTCATGAGCGTCCGCGATGGGGAAGGCTCATCAACATGATACGAAACAGCGGCCGCAGGCATTATATCGACGAAGTTCCCGACGGACCGCATACCCTGCGGGGAATAGAAAGGCACCGCAGATGGCGGGGCCGCCGCTTTAACAGGCTCCACCCGGGCGAGGCTCCCGACCGGGATCTGAATAAAAACGCGCTGCAGAAAATCCGGACGATAAACATTGCCCTCGTGGGAAATCCCAACTGCGGCAAGACAACCCTTTTCAATTATCTCTCGGGGTCCCGAGAAAAAGTAGGCAATTACGGCGGGGTGACCGTGGAGGCCAAGAAGGCGCAGTTCAGGGCGCACGCATACCACTTCAACGTCATCGATCTTCCCGGCACCTATTCCATCACGGAATACACGCCCGAGGAGCTCTTTGTCCGCGACTATATATTCGATGAAAAGCCCGATGTGGTGATCAATGTCATCGACTCGTCAAATCTCGAGCGGAACCTGTATCTCACCACGCAGCTCATAGACATGGATATTAAAGTCGTCGTGGCCCTTAACATGTTTGACGAGCTGGAGGGAAAAGGCGACGCCTTCGATTATGAAACCCTGGGAAGGATGATAGGCATTCCCTTTGTCCGGACCGTAAGCACCCGGGGCGACGGTGTCGACGACCTCATTCTAAAGGCCATAGACGTATATGAAGACAGGGACGAAACAGTCCGGCACATCCACATCAATTACGGAACCGAAATAGAGAGATCCATCGCAGCCATCCAGGACAGGATAAAAAAAGAAGAAAACTTTCCTCTGACCGATATCATATCATCGCGATTCCTCGCCATCAAACTCCTGGAAAAGGACAAGCCATCGGAAGAGAAAATTTTCCGGCACTGCGCAAACCGCACAGAGATATTCCACGAGGCAGCGGCGGAAATCATGCGCCTCGAGCAGCTTATAAAAGAAGACAGTGAATCCATCATATCCGACGCAAAATACGCCTTCATCGCCGGGGCACTGAAGGAGACTTTCAGGCCGGCGCGGCGTCCGCGCATGACCGGCAGTGAAAAGATTGATTATATTGTCACACACAGTATTTTCGGCATTCCTCTTTTCATATTTTTCATGTGGCTCACCTTCCAGATGACCTTCACCCTGGGGGATTACCCCATGGCCTGGATAGACACCGCCATGGGATTGCTCTCGGCCTTCGTGTCTCACACCATGTCCGAAGGCCCGCTGAAGTCACTCATCGTGGACGGCATCCTGGCCGGTATCGGCGGTGTTATTATCTTTCTCCCCAATATCCTGATTCTGTTTTTCATGATCTCCTTCATGGAGGACACGGGCTATATGGCCAGGGCCGCCTTCATCATGGACAAGGTGATGCACCGGATCGGGCTGCACGGAAAATCCTTCATTCCCATGCTCATGGGATTCGGGTGCAACGTACCGGCCATCATGGCCACGCGCACCATCGAAAGCAGGAACGACCGGCTCCTGACCATGATCATCATACCCTTCATGTCATGCAGCGCCAGGCTGCCCGTATATGTCCTTTTCATCAGCGCCTTTTTTTCCGAAAACAAGGGAAGCATGCTCTTTCTCATATACGCCATAGGCATCCTCACCGCGGCGCTGTCGGGCATACTGCTGAAGAAATCCATTTTTAAAAGCAGTGATATCCCTTTTGTCATGGAACTTCCTCCTTACCGGATGCCGAAGCTGCGGACCATCACCAGGCACATGTGGGAGAAGGGCGCGGAATACCTGAAAAAAATCGGGGGCATCATCCTTGTGGCCTCCATCATCATATGGGCCCTGGGCAACTATCCCCTTAATCCAGAGCTGTCCCGCGATTATGAAAAAGAAATTTTGCAAACCGGTGAACACTACGATAGCATGATCACGGCGGCGGAAAAAAAGGCCGATGACAGCAATAGAACCGTCACCGCGCAGAATCTCCTGCGGGAAAAGGGAGAGAAGATTAATGTACTTAAATATGATCGCGAGAGCGAGCGGCTTTCCCTGTCATACATCGGCCGCATAGGACGCCTGGTGGAACCGGTCATGCGCCCCCTGGGATTTGACTGGAAAATGAGTGTCAGCATCATGACGGGCCTGGCGGCCAAGGAAGTCGTCGTGGGCACCATGGGTGTGCTCTACCATGCCGGGGGCAGCGACAGCAAGGAGAGCAGCACACTGATAAACAATCTGCGCAATGCCGACAACCACCGTGAAGGCCTGGATCGCGAGGCGGCCCTTACCCCTCTCTCGGCATTCACGTTCGTGCTTTTCATCCTGCTCTATTTCCCCTGCGTGGCAGTACTCGCCACAATCCGCCGCGAATCGGGAACCTGGCGCTGGGCACTCTTCTCGGCCCTCTATTCCACAACCGTGGCCTGGCTCATTTCATTCATGGTTTACCAGGCGGGAAAATACCTCATAGGGGTTATATGATGATTCAGAACATAACAACGATTATAATCATTGCGCTTGCAGCGCTCTATGCCCTGTGGAAAGTGATACGCTTCATACGGAAGCCCGATGAGAGCGCCTGCACGCCGGAGAAATGCTCCACGTGCGCCATGAAGGGACCCGGCTGCGAGGAAAAAATGTCAGCTCCCGACGACAAGGGATCATGCTGCCGATGACAGAATAAACATTTTACTCTTTTTTGTACAAAAACATGGGGGGTTTCCCCATAAAAATAATATGCCTTTCCCCAATAAAATATTATATTTTCATCTATTGCTATTCGCAACCTGACACAGTACATTAATATTGTAAATTTCTTAAGTTTAGTTTTACCCTGATTTTTTATTTTGTTATGTGATACTTTTCACAGGGCTGAAGCGATTCAGCCCTCTTTTTTTTCTTTTTCCCCGGAAAATTCACACCAATTCTTTTAACAAGCCCTGCACTAATAGTATATATTTTTAGTTTAACATTACACTATTTTAAAAAATTTCTTGCCTATCTGAATTTATTCTTAAATATAACCTAAATTAAGCATCAGCACCCAATGAGGAGGAAATCAAGTGTTTTACAATAATTCAGCTTTCACAAAATTTCAAATTCTTAGGAAATGGACATATGCTATTTTAATTCTATGTATACTTATAGTAACCTTTACAAATGAAAGCAATCTCGGTGCTAAGGAAAAAATCAAGAAGATATATATTTCCAATATAAATGTCAATGGCACGTCAAATTCGCTAGCAACAAAATTACGAGATGGCCTTAAATTATCCATATTTGAAAACTATGGAGAAAATTATCAAGTACTTGACGACGAAGCTATTAAAATAATGTTTAAACAGGCTGAAATATTAATGGCATCTGGTTGTAATGATTCAAATTGCGCAATTCAGATTGCCGAAGGCATTAATGCTGATGAAATAATTTATGGCAACATCTATTCAGAAAATGCAGAAATAACTCTTTCCTTGACCAATATGGAACGTGATCCCAGCAGCATGACATTAGGCTCCAAATCCCTTGTAAACTTAAAATGCCGGGAAAGTGAATTGGAGCACTATATAATTGAAGCTGGAAAAAAATTGATAAATAAAGCTTACTCGATCAAAAAGATGGAAACTATTGATCTTAACAATAAAATTTCTGTTAATATAATTGAAATAGATAAGATAGGTTCAAACCAAATAACAGGAGTGGACATTTCAGTTCTTTCTTTCTCTACAAATGATGATGCTGCTGCAAAGATACTGGGTTACTTGAAAGAAGAGATAGGTAAAGGCGACGTTGAATTTAATAAGGCTAATTATACAATCGCCCGCGCAAAATATTCTGAAGTACTTGATAAAATTGGGAAAAAACTTACACCGGCATCACAATTAAAAATATCAGGTTTTACTGAAGGTGTAAATAAGCGTATATCAACCACATATGCAAACGAAAGTGCTTTATATGCTTTAGAGATAAAAAAGGAAATTGAAAAACTTGACTCGGTGCTTCAGAAAAAAGAATCAGCCTCCATTAAAAATCTTCGAAATATTCTCAAAAAGTATGAAAAGCTTGAAGCAGAAAGGTGGGAGACCATGCCCTCGTATTACCGAAAACACCTTTATGAAATCCGCAATGCAATCATAAAACGTGAGGACAATATAAACATTGCTTTGCTTTCAATATACGAGAAAGAAGGAGATACAGCTTATCGCGAATACGATTTCAAGACAGCTAAACATCAATACAGCTTGGCATTGGACTCAGCAAGATCAATCCAGAAAAATGAAAAAATGTTGCTTCATACCGACAGACTTTTTGAAAAAATTCAAGCAACCACCACTACTGGCAGAAACTATCTTACCAACAAAGTAAAAACTCACATGGATATTACGGAATATTACAATATAAGTGAAAACACAAGCAAAGCAAAAACAGAACTGGAAAAGGCCATAAAGCTTATCAGGGAATCTCCTTTTATTACTATAGAAATTGTTGATACATATAACAAGGTGTATTCTCTCATAGGACGGATTCCGTGCACATATAAATCCGAACCAAATGTATTTAAAAGAATAAAAGAAAACGTAAAAGAAGATGCTAAAATTAATGAACTGAATTCTCTAAAAGTAAAATTGGCAAATAGTAAGAAATGGGCTGAAAATGATGAGAACCGTATCCAAAAAAGCTGGAGAAATTTCGGAAAGATGACGCATGGGGAATCAATAGTAATTGGTGGAATTGAATTCGTAAGACTAAAAAGTGATGCTTTTATCATGGGCTCATCACTAAATGATGGGGTTGAATCAGAAAGGCCCCTACATGCAGTTGCCACAAGCGGTTTTTTAATCAGCAGGTACGAAGTGACACAGAGTGATTACGAATTATTAATGAATAAGAATACCAGCTCTTTAAAAGATATATTTTCCCCCGTAGATGATGTGTCTTGGGACGAGGCGATTGAATTCTGTAATCAATTCTCAAAAATAAATAATGTAAAAGCACGACTTCCATACGAGTCTGAGTGGGAATACGCATCACGGGCAGGAGCTAATACTCAGTATTATTGGGGTAATGAATTTGATGGGAAATACAGTTGGTATTATGTAACCGCCAATAAGCTTAAGCCTGTTGGTATCAAGAAAGCAAATGGATTTGGGCTTTATGATATGAGTGGAAATGTTTTTGAATGGTGCATGGACTGGTATAACGAAAATTATTACAGCAATTCCCCATCAATAAATCCAACAGGACCCAAAAGCGGTACTAAACGCGTACTAAGGGGCGGGAGCAGTAAAACTGATGACATGCGTTCATCAGCCAGAGGATTTGATTCTCCTGACAATAAAAGCTTCAGACAGGGTTTCAGAATAGTTATACCAGCTCCTCAATAATTGAGTGTGATTATTAATAGACTGATTATTGATAAATTGACCGTATCAAATATTTGTTTTTAAAAATTTCAATAATACTTTTCACAGGGCTGAAGCGATTCAGCCCTCTTTTTTTCCCCGTGTACAGCTGCAATCTTCCCAGGACCGCGATACATAAAAACCAGAATTTTTCCAACAGCCGGCACTGAAAAATAAAAAAAATACTTGCCTGCCCGGGTATCCACCATATATTCCCCGATACCATTTCCAGGTATAATAAAAACATGCGCACAAAAGGGGAGGATATAATGGCAAAAACAAACAATTATCGCTCTATGTATCTTTGTCTGGCGTTGTTCTTTTCAATCTGCTTTACCGGTATAGTGCTCGCCCAGAGGTTACAGCAGTGCCCGCCGGTCCTGGCGTCACTCATGCCTAAAGATGCCGTCAAGGTCACCGGCCAGTACAATTCGGCCGGCATGATCGGTCTGGGTTTCGCGACGGCTGATCTTCCCTTCGAGCATATCTGCGTCAACCAGACCACGAAATATCCCGGCCGCATCACTTTCGACGTCAAGCACTATTCCGGCGAGGGTATTCAAATTTTCAAGATGCAGATCAGCCCGGAAGAGCAGCAGAGAATCATGAACAAGAAAAAGGAATTCGAAAGTAAATACAGGGCTATTCTCAATGAGGACCGGAAGGGCGAAACTATCAATCCTGTCAAAATGGAATCGGTCTCCGGCGGCATCATTCTTTATTTCGACTACACCACTGATTGCTCCGAAGGCACCAAACGCTCCAAGCCCTCGGTTCATCTTCTTGGCGTGGCGCATAACGACAACACCGCCATCAACCTTGAGATCAATGGAGATATCAGCATCGAAAAGGCGAAAGCGGCGGCTGTGGAAGTGCTTTCCAATTTCAGAAAGGCTGATTTTACATCACTTGACCGGGTCAAATAAGGGCATCGCTAAAAATGAAGGCGGCCGGCAGCGGGGGTCTGCTATTTTACCGCCGGCCGCAATATATTTTCAGAATTTCAGGGGCAGCTAGGCATTTCCTCTCTGGGCAATAATATTGCCGTCCGCCCCGCTTCTTTTCATCAAGGGAACCGTATCTGATCCGGGGAGGCGTTGTATCGGTGTTTGTATATCCCCCTGTTCGTTTTTACCGATTGCGGGCTCTGCTTTTGCATGGATAATTTTAGCGGCAACATTGGCATAATGACGTCCCCGGAAAACAAGCTCAATCGCGACAGGCAGTGTGAACATTCCGAACCTGAAGGACTTGATGATAAACCATAACGCCTGGATGCCGAATGACGAGAAAAAAAGCTTCACCAGCTCGACAATAAGCCTTGTCCTGTTGGGATTATTGGTAATCCGTGCCATGGCCAGGTCCCGTTTCCACGGCACAGACCGGCTGAACCCGGCAAGTTTCATGTCCGGCAGCCTGCTGATGAGTGTCAGTGCGCGGGCGAAATAGTTCCGGGGAGCATAGGTTTCAGATATGACGCGCCGGTAACCATCAATCAGTTTGTCCGTTTGCATCCTGGGTATGAAATTAAGGACAGTATCAACGTTGTCGCCGCTGTGTGGATTTTCCATCACCAGGAGCCTGCCTTCCCGTTCAAGCCGCTTGTACAGATCGGTATTCGGCATTGCGGCCAGCAATCCCGTCATGCTCTGCGCTATCCCATTATCCCGGACAAACTCCAGCTGCCGGTCGAAGACATCATCCGTATCAGTATCGAACCCCAGTATGAATCCAGCCATCACCTCTATTCCCGACCGCTGTATTTTTTCGATGGCTGCCTTCATGTCACAGGAAGCGTTCTGCTTCTTGTTGGTCGCCAGCAGTGTGGCTGAATCGGGCGACTCGATGCCGACAAAAACAGAGGTGAAACCCGATCTCGCCATCAGGTCCAGAAGATCATTATCAGCTGCCAGGTCTATACTCGCTTCCGTGAATAAAATATACGGATATTTCCGTTCCTGCTGCCAGTCTGCGAGGAGACGGAGCATCTCCTTGACGGTCTTTCTATTGGCTATGAAGTTGTCATCTACGATAAACAGACGACCGCGATACCCTGTCGCGTAAAGCGCCTCTACCTCTCCCATGAATTGGGCCGGGGACTTGGTTCGCGGAACGCGGCCGAACATCTGGATTATATCACAGAATTCGCAGTTGAAGGGGCACCCCCGGGAGAACTGCAGGGCCATCGAGGCATAATCGTAGGGACGTATCAGGTCAAAGCGCGGCGGCGGAGTAAGGTCAAGCGCCGGTTTATCCTTATTATCATAAACCTTTTTTGCCTTTCCCTGTTCATAGTCACGCAGGAATTGCGGAAGATTATTTTCGGCTTCATACAGGATCAGGTGATCGATCTTATCCGATTCGAGATAGTCGCGGCCCGGTTTCCCATAGGCTGACTGAACAAACGGCCCGCCGGCGACAATGGTTTTCCCGAGTTCATGGCAAATGGCGACAACTTTCACAAAGGATTCCCGGTGAATCCACATGCCGGTAAGAAAGACGATATCACTCCATCTCACTGCCTGCATGTCCAGATCGCATACATTCAGGTCGATTATTTTGACATCATAATTTTGGGGAAGCATGGCAGCCACCGTCATCAATCCCAGCGGAGGCATGACCGTCTTGAATCCGGCGGACTTGAGAGAGCTGTCATGGCTCCAGAAGGATTGCGGTGTTTTCGGCTGTATCATTAACGTGTTTATTCTTTTCATTATGTTTTCCTTTCCATTGATTTCAGGCCCGCCGGGTCTTTAAATCCACTTTGCTTCATAAAACCTCCTTTTGATCAGTCACGTTTATTAAAATCATTCTCATATAGCCATCAGACCATAATATACTCTTTGCTTTGTTTTGTGTCAATTTATTATGCTTTTTTTTTAGCATTTTTTATGCTTTTTTTATTGCCAGTACGATAATTTTATTATTGACATCATTATTGCTTATATTATCAAAATTTAATTGCTGCAACACTATGTTATTTATGGAGGCATTATGGCTGTCATAAGGAAGGACCAGAAAGAACAACTGAAGAATGTTCTATTACGGGTGAGCATACCGGCGGCATTGATGAGTGAATTGAAAAAAACTCAAAAGCTTTGCAAGGATAACAAATTGTATTTTGATATCAAACCTGATATAATCGCTGCTCTTGAAAAAGCGATAGAAGAAGCACTTGATGTGGTAAATTCTGAAAAGAAAAACAGGACTAAGTGAATTCACCGCATAAGCAAATAGGCCTCATCTGAATCGACATAGTTTTATTCATTGACAGTTTGTCCTTCCACGGCAAAGATTGCGGCATTCCTGTGAGTTCCAGGGAATGTACAGGAAAAAACAGTAACCATGCTGAATACGTTCAAATCAATTTTTACTAAAATATTTGCGCCGGATATCCTGGTAAAATTCGCCGATTTTCTCGACAACCGGTTCAAACTCCCCTGTGTCCCGGTGCGGTTCGGCTGGGACTTTATTATCGGCCTCGTGCCCGTGGCAGGGGACGTGGTTTCCGCCGTGATTTCGGGATACATCGTCCTGGCCGCCGTCCATCACCGCGTCAGGCCGATGATCATCGGACGCATGATTTTTAATATCCTGCTGGACCTGGTTATCGGGCTTGTCCCTGTAATCGGCGATCTCTTCGACGCGGGCTGGAAGGCGAATATCCGGAACGTGCGGCTGCTCATGAATGAGATTGAAAAGAGCCCGGTAAAATGAGTGTCATTTATTGCTTGACTGCAATAAATTTCATGCATATTCTTCATACTGTTAAAAACCATTATGCTGAAAATTCAAATAGACATACATACATCGGAAAGAACGGCGGAACGGGTCGTATCGTTTGAAGAAATTGAGGATGTAATAAATACTGGTACCCCTATTTCTACAAAACAGGGGAGATCGGGAAAAATGAAAGTTTTCGATTTCAAAAAGGAAAGAAACGGCGAATTCTACGAACAAAAAAGGGTTGAGGCATATTACGTGATTGAAAATAATACGATAATTACCGTCGCAGTTTACGCATTCTACGGAAAATGAGAGCGGCAAAATGAACATAGTATATAACAACAAAACCGATCTTCTCTATATACGGATTGACGATTCAAAACATGAAATTACGAATAGAAGGGTTTCCGAAGATGTGGTCCTTGACATCGGTGAAGATGGGAAAATTGTCGGCATCGAGATAATGGATGCTTCGAAAAATATCAATCTGAAAAATATTCTGCCCGTCAGCTACAGCGTTTCCGTGTGATGGATTTACCGGCCTGAACCTTTTTACATCCCATAATATTAATGATATTTATAACTGACAACGCAGGCATACCATGGCATTGATGAATCTCCAGAACATAACCCTCGCCTTCGGCGGCCCGGTACTTTTTGACGGCATCGGCATACAAATCCAAACCGGGGAAAAAATCTGCATCCTGGGGCGTAACGGTTCGGGGAAATCGACGCTCATGAAAATCATCAGCGGAACCCTGGAACCGGATTCGGGACGGGTTATCCGCGATGACCATGTAACCACGGCCTTTCTTTCACAGGAAGTCCCCGATGACATCAGGGGAAGCGTTTATGACTGTATAGCTTCTGGATACCTTCCTCATCATGGCGGCGATGATCACCTTGACACTCACCAGGAAAAACACAAACACACGCAGACCGACCGGATACTGTCCCTTCTTTCCCTCGATCCCGAACCGCGCTTTGAGACCCTCTCGGCGGGAATGAAACGAAGGGTGCTCCTGGGACGGGCCCTGGTGAATGATCCCCATATCCTACTGCTCGATGAGCCCACGAACCATCTGGACATGAATTCCATCGAGTGGCTTGAAAACTTTCTCTCCCGCTACGAAAAGACCGTTGTTTTCGTGACCCATGACAGGATGTTTCTTCAGAAAATCGCCAACCGCATTATCGAACTCGATCGGGGAAAACTCTATGACTGGAAGTGCGATTACCGCACCTTCCTGCAGCGGAAGGAGGCGTGGCTCGAATCGGAGGAGACACAGAACGCCCTCTTCGATAAAAAACTTGCCGCCGAGGAAATCTGGATCAGAAAGGGAATCAAGGCGCGGCGCACCCGCAACGAGGGAAGAGTCCGGGAACTGGAAAAAATGCGCCGGGAAAGATCCCTGCGTAGGGAACAGCAGGGTTCCGTGAAAATGGAAATCCAGCAAACGGAACGATCGGGCAAACTGGTCATTGAAGCGGAAAATATTTCCTTCGGTTACGGTGAGCAGGATATTATAACGTCATTCTCGACAACCATACTCCGTGGAGACCGCATCGGTATCATCGGGCCAAACGGCTGCGGCAAAAGCACACTCATCAGGATACTGCTGCAGGAATTGACGCAGCGAGCAGGAACCGTGAAGCACGGAGCCCGTATTGAAACCGCCTATTTTGACCAGCTCAGAAACAGACTCGATGGAAATAAAACCGTCAGAGAAAACGTTACGGACGGGAATGAGATTATTGATTTCAACGGCGGAAAAAAACACATCATAGGATACCTGCAGGATTTTCTCTTTACTCCGGACCGCATGGACATGCCCGTCAAGGCTCTTTCAGGCGGAGAAAAAAACCGGCTGCTCCTGGCCAAACTATTTACCCGTCCGGCTAATCTCCTGATCCTCGATGAGCCCACAAATGATCTGGACCTTGAAACGGTTGAACTGCTTGAAGAACTGCTCCTTGATTTCAGCGGCACCCTCATCCTGGTAAGTCATGACAGGGCATTTTTAAACAATGTAGTGACCAGCACCCTGGCCTTTGAAGGAAATGGCGTGATACGGGAATGTGTCGGCGGCTATGATGACTATAAATCCCGGAACACTTCTCCTGAAAGTAAAAAACCAGGGAAGAATATCCGGGAGAAAAAAAACCCATTAAAAACAAAGCTCACTTTCAAAGAGAAAGAGGAACTGGAATCCCTGCCCCGCATTTTAGAAGAAAAAGAAAGCCGCCGTGAAGAACTCTTCCGCATCATGTCAGATCCGTCATTTTATCAGAAAAGCGGAGACATGGCAGCCGGAATTAAAAAAGAGCTCAGGGAACTGGAAGATGAACTGGAAATCCTCTTTGCCCGCTGGGAAGAACTTGACCGCATGGAACAGCAGTTTTCCAAAAAGTAATATGGGGAACCATCGTTAGAATTCCGCATCATCATAACCGGCTTATTCAATATCACCGGAAAAACTTGCATCTTTCCGTTTTACACCGCTATTGACAAAAATCAGTATTTATACTACACTGTATCCTCTAAAATCTTCAGTCCAGGCTTATTTCCCATATCCCGTGAATTACCACATCCATCTCTCTGACGGGACATGTTTTTATGCCGGAATAATAAAATGAACACTTCGATAGAGGAGGACACAATGCAGAAATCAGCGTCACGAAGAAAAACTCTTCTTGTCAATAAAACGTTTCAACGGAACATGATCTTCCAGTATGTCGCCATGAATATTCAAACGGCCGTTATTTTCGGTATACTCCTGTTTATCATCATGCAAAAATCCATAAGTGCCATGCTTCCCGCTGAAACCGCGCGAGACATCGCGGCCGCCATGATTCCCCCCATGATCGGTTTCATGGCCCTATACGTCCTCATCACATCGGGCCTTATAGCGTTTTACGTGGTTCATTCATCGAACAGAATCGCCGGTCCCATTTACCGCTTCAACGCGGTTATAAAGGAAATGTCCCAGGGAAACCTGGTCCCGGCCGTTTCCATCAGGGACGGCGACCACCTGGTGGAAACATCGGAACTTTTCAAGATACTTTCCAGCAATCTTGCCGGGGACTTTTCAATAATGAAAAGCACTATACACGAGTTGAACCAGCACGCCCTGTCGAACGGAGACAACAGCCTTATAGATAAGGTGAGAAGGCTCCGGGATCTTGCGGAAAAATACCGTGTTGAACATACCGCTACTGAATAGGCGGATCGCTGCCCGCCGTGATAAGGATGGAATCGCGGGATTCATTGGCACTATTATCCTTGACATATTCGACTACACAATCCGCCATGGTATAATACCAAATAATATGAATGAAATCAGGCAGGGATTAAATGATTGCCATATCCCTGAAAAAGAGGAATAACGCATGAGCATAAAGACCCAGGAAAAATTCAATTTTTATTCACATCTTACAGGCGCGGTTCTTTCCTTCGCGGGTTTGATATTTCTGGTGCTTGCAGCGAGAGGCTCCATGACGGCTTTAATTACCGCTCTCATCTACGGTCTTTCCATCGTTTTTCTCTTTACCGCGAGTTCCCTCTATCATGCTTTTAAAAAGAAAGAAAACGAGCTCTCCTTCTGGCGGAAGATGGATCGCATGGCTATCTTTTTCATGATAGCCGGAACCTATACGCCCGTTTCTTATTTTTACCTGGAAGGCAACTGGAGATGGATCATGATAGGCCTGCAGTGGGGCCTTGTCGGTTTCGGCGTTTTTTCTCAGGTTTTCTTCCCCAGGGCCCCGCGGGGACTTTACGCCTTCATCTATCTATTCATGGGCTGGTTGGCCATTTTCCCCATAAAACAGATAGTATCCAGGATGTCGGCATATGAAATTTTCATGCTCTTTGGAGGCGGCATCGCCTTTACACTGGGCGGACTGGTCTACGCGATCAAACGGCCGCGCATACTGCCCGGCATATTCAGTTTTCATGAATTGTTTCACATAACGGTTCTCGTGGGCGGCAGTTTTCACTACGCCATGATCTGCAACGCGTATTTCCGGGTTACTGCATGACAGGCCCCGCTCTCCCTTCTCAATGCGGCAAACTGCTGCACGATGAAGAATCCCTATTCGAGCGTGAATATAAAAAATATTATCTTGAAGGAGAAACAAAGCCGATCCATATCGGAGCGCCCTACCTCCTTCACCGCCCTGAATCAAATTACGGCGTGCTTCTCATTCACGGATTTATGGCCGCCCCCCATGAAGTGAGGGAATGGGCCGATCATCTTTTCGCGAAAGGATTTACCGTTTATGCACCCAGGCTCGCAGGGCACGGAACCTCGGCCGACGATCTGGCACGGCGCACGTACCCTGACTGGATTAAGTCGGTGGACCGCGGATACCAGATACTTAAACTGCTCTGCAAGGAAGTGATTGTCGCCGGTTTTTCAACGGGTGCCGGTCTTGCCCTGAGCCAGGCCATTCTTCACCCCGACAGGTATTGCGCCGTGGTATCCGTAAGCGCGCCCCTGCAATTTAAAGGGTTATCAACCCGTTTCTCCCGGGTGATGGAATTCTGGAACAGGAACATTGAAGCTCTGGGCATCAGCTCTTTCCGTAAATACTTTTCACCCAATCATCCCGATAATCCTGAAATCAATTATCATCGCTGTCCGATCCACGGACTCAACCAGGTTAAGGCCCTGATGCGAAATGTTCATCGCGGCCTTCCCGGGCTTTCCGTTCAAGCCCTGATTATTCAGGGAAACCATGATCCCAAAGTGGATCCCCGGTCGGGCCCGATGATTTATGAAAGAATAACCGGCATTGAAAAAGTCTACGAGGAAATCAATTTTAACTGCCACGGCATTGTCCGGGGAGAAATCGCCCTTTCCGTTTTTTCATTCGTGGACGAATTTCTTTCGCGGGTCATGAAAACCCGGGGTACCTGAGCTGTTTATATTTGTTATCCCGCTTTTTACGGGCCGGCAGACTATCTTAACGAGAACCTTGATGCTTATTTTTAGCCGATGATTTTTTTCACCATAACCGACAACTCAATCATAGAGTAGGGCTTCTGAATATAACCATTAATACCCATCTTCAGGCTCTCTTCGATCCTGCTATCCTGCCTGAATCCCGATGCAAGTAGAACCTTCACGTCCCGGTCAATCTTCCTCATCTCAGCATAAACCTCCTGTCCCGAAAGCCCTGGCATAGCCATATCCAGAAGAACTGCGCGTATATCCTTGAACCGTTCCCTGAATATTGACAGACCAGTATATCCATTCTCCGCTGTTACAACATCATAGCCGCACTCCTTTAAAATATTGGCGGCGGTTTTCCGTATAATCTCCTCGTCATCAACAATCAGAATGAGGCCTTCACCCCGGACAACTGTTTCTTTCCTGTCATCCTCCCTGGCATCGGACTCAGTATTTTCCGGGAGATACACGTTAAAGGTGGAACCGACACCGGGTTCGGAGTAGACATCGATAAAACCGTTATGCCGACGGACAATAGTATATACCATGGCAAGCCCGAGGCCGGTCCCGCTCTCTTTATCCTTGGTCGAGAAGAAGGGATCGAATATTTTCCCCCTGATTTCCGGATCAATTCCCACACCACTGTCACCATGACTGATGACCCAGTATGCCTCCGCCTTTGACTGGGGATGGGTTTTCCTGAAATGCTGGTCTGCCCTGATTCTCTTCACAATCACCGACAGCATACCACCCTGACGTTCACCGGGGCCACGCATGATGGTCATGGCATGGCTTGCATTAAGACACAGGTTTAGAATGACTTGCTCAATCTGCGCCGGGTCACCCCGGACAAGCGCCTTTTCCTGACTATATTCAGGCTTGAGTAATATTGATTTATCAAAGGTATTGGAACAGATATCCATGACATTTTTTATAACAGCATTGAGGTCAACCGTAACAGATGAAAATTCATGCTTTCGGGACAAAGCCATGAGCTGCTGCACCATCTGCGCCGCCCTATTCCCGGATATTTCAATCAGGTCGAGACCATCCCGGATCTCCTCATCTATAGTCATATCACCGCCGACGATATATTTCAGAAGCGTAACAGTACCTATGATTCCGCTGAGAACATTATTAAAGTCATGGGCCAGCCCCCCGGCCAATGTGCCTACTGTTTCCATTTTCTGTGCCTGCCTGAGCTGTTCCTCTTTCATTTCAAGCTCGGTCACATCATCGATCCGGATAACGGCTCCATGGATATGGTCAAAAACAAGGGGGCTTGCCGTTATGTTGAGATAATGCCGTCCATTAATATCAACGGCCAGACGAGAAAGCTCAACAGGCCTGTTAGTCACGAAGACCTTCTCGATATCATTACGGAATGCACTGATAAAGGGAATGACTTCCCAGATACTTTTCCCTTTTGCCTGAAGAGCAACCACACCGGTATATATCTCCGCAAAAATATTCCACTGTGTTATTTTCCCTTCAGCATCTATCGATATAAGCAGAGATGACAAAGAATTGAAAACGTTGTTCAGATAATTTCTTGTATTCTCCAGTTCTTTCTCTGCTTTAATCCGTTCCTCAATATCCCTGTCAAGAGCAAGGTTCTTTACCATGAGTTCCTCGGATTTACTGCCCAGTTCACGGACAAGACGCTTCTCGGCATTGAACGCAAGCGCATACCTCCCGGCAAGCAGATAGGCCTGGGAGCAAATGAAAATAAAAAGCCCCAGGGCGTTACTCATGGTATAGAATGGCAGTATATTGTTATAACTCAATGCATCGATCATGGCGGTTACGAGAAAAAACACGAAACCAATGAGCATGATCAACGCGCCCTGACGTTTCTTCAACCAGGCTCTGACAAGACAGTAAAAACTGTAAATGAGCGAGCCCAGAAGATATAGCAGGAAGAAAGCGAATCCCCAGGCATATATATGTGTGGGAGTGACAAGGGCGAGAACAGTCAAAAGGACTGCAACCATCCAGGTTATCCGTATAAATCGTTTATTCACCTCCCCGGGAAAAAGAGCTGCAATAAACATCAGCATGCTCGGGACAAATAAATACAGTGAGAGGTTTACGATCAAAAAGCGAAACGCCCATCCCATGTCTTTTAAAAATAATTTGTAGAAAAAGAGCTCCCCTGAAAACTGGTTAAAGATAGCCAGAGTGGCGGATAACATAAAAAAATATAGCGGGGATTTGTCCTCCCTCATCAGGATAAAAACGCCCAGATGATAGAAGGCTATGATTATAATGCTGCCGAATAGAAATATTTCAAAAAAGACAAGTTTCCCCCATTCAGACAGGAGATCATCTTTACCTCCCAGTATAACCGCTTCCCCGATTCCCCCATGGTAATTGTTGAAATTTGAAACCTGAATTATAATGGTCATTTCCCCGCCTTTTAAAGAAACAGGTGACACACCGGGCTCATAATCAGGAATGGAGGATTCCCTGTCACGGCCCACCACACCGCCATGCCTGATCAGGTTGCCGTCGACAAAAAGACGGAAGGACGTCGCGATAGCGGTATTTCTCACGGCACAGTCGCCGCATTTTTCAGGAAGAAGTATGGTAAGCCGGTGCGTCGCATATCCCATAACGGGAAGTTTTTCACCATTGACACGAAAATCGCTCCAGTATTCCGGTAGGGATATATAGGCGGTACGAACAGGCATGTCGGTTCCGTTGAAGTCCTCGGGATTGAGAAGCTGTTTCCAGTAAAACTCCCATTCTCCCGACAGTCTGACCGGGCCGTCCGAATTAAAATCCCAATTCCTGAGATCCATAATTCCCGACGATGCGACAGGAGATTTTTTACCTGAGTAAGACCTGCCGCAGCCCGCAGTGGAAAACAGCAGCATTATGACAATTGAGAGAACCCAAGCCCATGTCCTCTTTCGCACACTCCCCCCTTCACGATGCATAATTTTCTGTTTAATAGTATTCATTTCCCCGGGTGCTTCAATTCTTTTTTTTCCCTGAGTCGCAAATATTAAAATGCACAGCACCTCCACCGCTCTTTAGTGTTGTGTTTTCCGATGAATCCGAAGCGCTGCGAAATAGAACAGCACCGGCGCTGCCAGCCATATGAGCTGTGGAACGAGTGTAATGTTGCGGCCATTGAACAGGAACATCACGGGATTCCACCATAGTGCATTATACTCCCACCCGTTATTACCGGTACTCACGAGTTCCACGGCAAGTTCCTGCACCTGTCCCCATACAAGAAGGATAAGGAGCTCCTTCCACTTGAAAACATCGAAACGCGGTTGCCGGCAAAACAGGTTAACCAGCCAGACACCAAGAAGGAATAGGCCACCATCCCAGAGCGTATGGCTGACAATGATAACAGAAAAGTGCACGGGCGGTGGTGAAGTGAAAGAGAATATATCAACAATACCCAGTCCATCAAGCGTGGACAGGGGAATTTCCCACAGCAGCCCGATGGCGCACCCGGTCCAGAACAGGAGCCAGGTAAAACGCGTGATTTTCTTTGCACGGTAAAGCACCGCGACCGTCACGGGAACAGCGGCACCGATGAAAAAATCGATTACAAAAAAATTCTTACCTATAAATTCCATATTGCATCCTCCCGTGGTCCATGACCGGTTCTGATAATTGCAGTCCTGATGTTTAATTATTTATTGAAATATCTATGCGGGCAAGACTTTTTTCCGCAACAGCGGCCCCATGAAAGCATCCAGGGAAAGAAGGCATCGGCTATAATTCTTGACAAAATCGGTTTTCAATGTAACTGTTATTTGTCATCAGTAATCGGCGGGCTGACAACAGCCGGGTAAAAACGACCATAAGACAATGCAGCATATGAGAGCGCATAAGAAAAAAACCCATGCTCTGTGCCAGACCACCGGAAAGGAACTTTCCAGGGACATACTGATTCCGGCCAATTCCATCCGTCTTCCCATCATCGGGCTCATCAGGAAGGATCACCCCGACTTTGATGAAAACGGCTATATTTGTGTCGATGAACTGAACCGGTACCGACAGAAATATCTCGATGAACTGGTCATCAGTGAACGGGGAGAGGTCACGGAGCTGGAAAGGGAAGTCCTGGAAACCATGAAACAGGCTGATTTTCTTTCCCGCAACATCAATATCGAGGAGAATGAAAAGTTCACTACGGGACAACGCGTGGCCGACATGGTGGCCCGTTTCGGCGGAAGCTGGACATTCATTATCTCATTTTTCATCATCCTGGCGGCCTGGATATTCACCAACGTTTTTCTTCTTGGCGCCAGGCCCTTTGATCCATACCCCTTCATTCTGCTCAACCTTATCCTGTCATGCCTGGCGTCCATACAGGCGCCGATCATCATGATGAGCCAGAACCGACAGGAAGCAAAAGACCGGCTCAGGTCCGAGCATGATTACCAGATCAACCTGAAATCGGAACTGGAAATACGCCAGCTCCATGAAAAAATCGATCATCTTATCACGCGTCAGATGCACAAACTTTTCGAAATACAGGAGCTTCAGGTTGATTACCTGCAGGAACTGCTGAGTATTACTGAAGATAAAAAAAATGGCCGGGGAAATTCGGAATGAGTTTTGAAACGATCGTTCAGCACTTCGGATATCCCGCCATCGTTCTGGGAACCTTTCTGGAGGGAGAAACCATTCTTGTTGTCGGAGGTTTTGCCGCGCACCGCGGCTATCTCTCGCTGCCCCTGGTCATGGCCTGCGCCTTCGCCGGGAGTTTCATCGGGGACCAGATCTATTTTTTCATTGGCAGGAAAAAGGGCTTAGCCTACCTGAAAAAGAAGCCCGCGGCCCGGGAAAAAATAGCGCGGTTTCAGTCCCTCCTGGAGCGGTATAACACGATCATCATTCTCTCTTTCAGATTCCTCTACGGACTGAGGACCGTGGCACCCTTCACTATCGGTCTTTCATCGGTTTCGGCGAAACGGTTTTTCATCCTCAACGTGGTCAGTGCCCTCGCCTGGTCTGTTACCGTGGGCGGCCTGGGCTATTTTTTCGGTCAGGCCTTCGAAATTCTCCTTGATGACCTGAAGAAATACGAGATATGGATCATGGGCGCCGGCCTGATGATACTCGCAATACATCTTGTTGTGCGCTATTGGAAAAACCGCAGAAACGGCGCTGTACGAAAGAAATAAAAACAGTCCTGCCGTACCAAAATTTTTATCCCGTCAAGGTGTAATTTTTTTTATATTTTTTCCCGCCAAAGTGAAACATTGCCGCAGAATATGTGTCTTTTACATCGTGTTTTTAATGATACATTTCGGAGGTACCATCCATGTTTCCAAAAATCAGGTCGCACTATAAAATTTCACTGCCGATCCTGGGTATCTTTCTCACGATTTTTCTCGCCTACCATATGTCATGTCGAAACGACAATAGTTCTTTATTCAGCGCCAGCAACAAATCACCCCTGGTGGGAACCGGTGAAGTTGCCGATGCCGTGAAAGTACAGGATACTTTCCGTAAGATCTATAATCTCTACCAGAACAGCGTTGTATTTATCAGCACCGAGCAGACCGTAAAGCTTCAATCATCACCCTTTTTCAATGATCCTTTTTTCCGTGATTTTTTCGGACAAAACGCGCTCCCGCAGGGGAAAACAGAAAAGCGTCAGGGACTGGGAACCGGTTTCATCCTTTCCGAAGACGGCTACATCTGCACCAACTATCACGTGATAGCCGATGTTGACAAAATAAATGTCAAAGTAGACAATAAAAACTATGTTGCCGCGGTGGTTGGTTATGATGAAAGGACCGATATCGCCCTGCTGAAGATTCAGGGCAAAGGAAAGTTTCAGCCCGTGTTCCTCGGTGATTCAGACAAGGTAAATGTGGGCGACTGGGCTATCGCCATCGGGAATCCCTTCGGCCTCGATAAAACTTTCACTACCGGTGTTATAAGCGCCATCGCCCGCAAGGACCTGGACCTCATGGGCGATTCACAAACGCATATCCAGACCGATGCCTCCATCAATCCCGGCAATTCGGGAGGTCCTCTCATCAACATCTATGGCGAGGTCATCGGCATCAACCGGATGATCTACTCCCAGAGCGGCGGCAACATGGGGATAGGTTTCGCCATTCCCATAAACAAGGCAAAGGATGTCCTCGAACAGCTCAAAACTCATAAAAAAGTAAAGCGGGGATATATCGGTGTGCAGATAGTTCCTCTCACCGATGATTACGCCGGGCAGCTGGGACTTGCAAAAATAAAAGGCGCGCTTATCGGCGGAGTGATGAATAACAGCCCGGCCGAAAAGGGCGGCATACAGGTGGGAGATGTAATCCTGAAAATCAACAACAAGGAAATAGCGAGTTATACCGATGTCGTTCAGGAAGTCGAAAAAACGGAAATCGGAAAAACTCTGAAAGTAACCGTGTGGCGGAACAAGCAGGAAGTAAACCTGTTTATTACGGTCAAGGAGAGGCCCTGATCCACTACAACCGGACTTTGATACCATGCGTGTGCTGACATCGCGCAGGATAATGCCGGTGAGCTCAGGGGAGTTTCGCCGGCAAATTGTCTAAGAAAATACACTGTACCGCGCGTTTTTAGTTCCAGTCAAGAATCAGTGATTTTTCCGCCGGTGAGAGACTCCCGAACTTCGGCATCGCTCCCGATTTTACCGACTCCTGAATTAATCCTTTTCGGCTGCATATTTCTTCCCTGGAGGGGAAATCCTTTGCATGACAAAGATTGCATTTGTCCTTGATGACAGCGATCAGCGCATCATTCGGCGGCGTCACGCAGGCTTCTTTCGTGAATGTGGAAAGCTTTGCGGAGCAGGCAAGCATCACCACTCCAAGAAATATAATAGAAATGAATGCTACATGTCTTTTCATAATTTTTGTACTCCTTGTACATACATAAAGGGAAGGATCTGGAAAATAATTTTCAAGATTATTTATCCTTACTTTAGATTAGAGGGTATAAATTGGAAGGTGTCAATACAATAAAAAGGACTTCTATTTTTTATTGACAGAATATTCCAGGCAAACGAGAATTTTTAATTCTCATTTATTCAGTAGAGACAGCACAGTTTACCGGAGGATTAAAATGATGCGGACAGGGCAATACAGAAAAATCAATGGATATTCAATTTTCATGATAATGATTACAATATTCATTTTCTTCAATTCAGCCGCAAACGATGCATTGGCAGAAACAAAAGAATGGGCCGCAAAGGTCGGGAAAGAGGTAATAACGATCAAGGATCTCAACCGGTTCTACTATGCCCAGAATAAAATAACCATGGACGTGGAAAAAAATGAAGATGTCGACAGGCTGGCCGGTGATCCTGCCTATTCAGATTCGCACCCCTTCCTGAACAAGGAATACTTTCTTGATATCCTTATTAATGGAAAACTTGCCTGCAATGCCGCGCAGGAAGATAAAAATATCGATCGGGATGAACTGAATACGATAATTGAACTTTCCCGCTATCAGGTCGTCATGCAGTATTTCTTCATGCAGAAACTCAGGAATACAATTGTTGTAACTGACAAGGAAATTGATGAATTCTACACGGAACATGCAGAGAGTCTAAAAAATTACCCTGATGATGAGGGGAAAGAACTGTGCAGGAAATACATTCGCGATGCAAAACTCAAGGAAGCGATACAAAAATACATTGATACCCTGAGAACGAAAACAAGCATAGACAAAGACGGTTTCAGGGAATACCTGTCCCGCCAGAAAAAATAAAACTGATTCAGTCATGAAACTCTGAAAGAATTCCAGGCAGAGAAAACCTGTCAGGAATTCTGTTCAATCTCACCGATACTACAACTTTTTGATATACCCGTTTTCTTTGAACCAATTGAGGGCCTTCTCGATTGATTGTCGAATGGGTGTCTGCGGCAAACCCAGCTCCTTCACGGCCTTTGAGCAGTCGTACCATTCCTGTGACTTGCCGATTCTCACCTCCGATGCCGTGACCACGGGAGGTTTCTTTGTTAAAAAAGAACCCAGCTCAAAAATATATCCAAGAGCAACTGCCAGTTGATACGGTATCTTAATTCGCGGCGCTTGTACGCCCGCGACATCGGCTATCAGCCTGAAATAGTCAGAAACGGTCAGGTTTTCATTTCCAAAAAGATATCTCTCACCTACTCTGCCTTTTTTCGCTGCAAGAATATGGCCCCGCGCCACGTCCTCGACGTCGATGATATTGGTCCCCCCCTCGATGTAGCCCGGCATCTGCCCCGTGGCTATATCAATGATCATTTGCCCCGACGGCGTTGGCTTGATATCGCGTACACCTATGACCAGGGTTGGATTGACGATAACGATCGGCAATCCCAGGGAGACGAATTTTCTCGCCTCGATCTCGGCAAGATATTTGGATATGGAATAATGGTCTCCCGATTTCCAGTGATTAAATTCGGCATTCTCATCCACGGGGATGGGTCCATGGGCCCCCATTGTATTGTTGGTGCTGGTATAAACTACCTTTTGTACACCGGCATCGAGCGCCGCCTTCATCGAAGTTTTTGTGCCTTCAACGTTGACCTCGTAAGGTAATTTTTTATCAGGTACCCAGTGAGCAAAAAAAGCCGCGGTATAATAAAGTGTATCGCAGCCCTTCAGAGCCTTTTTCATGGAATCACCGTCACGTATATCCCCAAAGACCCTTTCAACGTCCAGGCCATCGATGTTCCGCGTATCGCTGGTTTCCCTTACGAGGACTTTAACCTCTTCGCCGTCACTGAGCAGTTCCCTCACGATGGACGAACCCATGAATCCCGTTGCGCCAGTAACAAAATTTTTCATGACTTGTTGATCCTCCGTAAATAAAAGTGATGAGAAGTTAATTCCCTGATGCGGCTCACGTTTTGAATAAATCACTTATAATGTAAGTTGATATGCGGTAATTTATGAACGGTCAAGATTAATAATTAATTTTTTACTTATGAAACATACCGTATTCAAACTCCGGTCAGGAAAGAACATCCCTCTTTTCCCATCCGCCCTTGACAGTCCTGTGTTCAGCAAAAAATCAAAAAATTCTTGCCTTCCCGGGACTCTCTGAAAATATCTTACCGTCTCCAGACATATAAATTTTTCCACGTTAAAACAACCGCCATGAACAAAGAACACTCGGAAAGATACAGGGCCAGCGACGGTGTTGTGCTCGAAATAGCCCATCACCGCGCGCCCCATGAAAAGAAGGTACTGATCGTGTGGCCCTGCACGGGAGGAGCCTTTCAAATGTACCGGATCCCCGTATCCTCTTTCACTGAAAGAGGCATATCGGTGGTCCTTTTTAATCCGCCGGGACACGGTTCCTCGGGTGGCGAGAGGAACTATAAGGCTGCCATACACTATTTGACCGAATACCAGCATGAACATGTCGATTCCTCCCTTGAGCACATCTTCACGGGACACAGCGGTGGCGCCGGGGCCGTGCTCGTCGCTGCCCCTGATTCAGTGGCGGTAAAGAGATTTTTCCTGGTCTCACCGGTCCTTGATTCACGCGAATCCCTGCTTTTCATGTACAAAAAAAACACCATTCATGAATTTAACATGCTCATAGCAGCCCTGGCTGTTGATGGAAAGAAAGTTCTGGAAATACTCTCCGTGAGCGAATGGATGGACCCAATCATCTGGCAGGAGCGGGGATACCGGGAACTGCTCGATGGCATCTCGGGCGCAAATCTCATCGGAACTTTCCTTGAGAATCTCTTTATAAAGGGCTTCAACACCTTCGAAGAACTGAAAAAACACCGGGAAAACTGCCGCATCATCCTTGCCTCAAAGGACAACTGGTACAGCCGTGAAACAATTGAACTCCTGGCTGGAGAAAATAATATCCCCATCTCCATAATGGAAGGTGCCCGCGACCACTATTTCACCGGTGCCTGGCCGGAGGTATGGAAATATATCCTTCATGATTCAGCACGCTCTGAAACGGATTAAAAACCTCCTCATTATCTTTACATTGATACTGCCTCAGATCCCTCTTTTTAATGCATTATTAGCTTGACAAAATCACAATTATTTAATTGATTAGTTAATTTATTTGATTAATTACATAAACACCTGTATAAATAACCAGATAAGGATGGAGTTATGAAAATCGTGTTTGTCATTGACAGCTGGAATGACGGGAATGGCGGCGTTGTTGCCACCAAGAGACTCGTCGGGGAATTGCTCAACCGTGGACACAAAATATCCATAGTCGCCACCGGTAATCATACGGGAAACGGAAAGTATGATTTTTTTGAAATCCCCGGGTTTTACCTGCCAGGGATGAAGGAATCCCTCGATAACATGGGCTTTCTTTTCGGAAAAGCGAAAAAACAGATTCTCCGCAAAGCCTTTGAAGGGGCCGACCTGATACAGGTTCAATTCCCCTTTTTCATGTCCCGGAGAACCGTGAAGATTGCCAAAAAAATGGGCATTCCTGTCTTCGGTGCGGCTCATGTTCAGCCTCAAAATGTCATCGCTGCCATGGGGAAAGAGAGCGCTATGATGGAATGGATGTTTCATAGACTTTTTAACGCCTGTCTATTTAAGCAGGTAGAGGTGCTTCATTGCCCCTCAACATTCGCCGCTGATCTGGTCACCAGTCATGGCAGCCGGGCGCATTGCCGCGTTATCTCCAATGGAATCCCACGCGAATACACACCACGGCCGATGGAACGGCCGGACCGGTTCGGCGACCGCTTTGTCATTGTGAATATCGGCCGCCATGCCCTGGAAAAGCGCCAGGAACTCCTCATCGATGGAGTGCTCAGATCAAAATATAAAGACAATATCCAGCTCCTCCTGTGCGGAAAAGGTGAGGATTCGGAAAAACTCCGGAAGAGAGGGGAAGAGCTTCCGGTAAAGCCTTTAATTGAATACGTATCACCGGAGGACAAGCTGCTCTACCTGAACACCGCCGACCTGTATCTCCATTCTTCCGTGGTGGAACTGGAAAGTCTGTCATGCCTTGAGGCCATAGGCTGCGGCCTTCCCTGCCTGATCGGCAACTCGCCCTACAGCGCCGCGCCCCAGTTTGCCCTGGACGAACGGTTCATCTTCACCGTTGATGATGCAGAGTCTCTTGCACGCAAAATCGACTACTGGTATGAAAACCGTGCGGAATTGAAAAAACTGAAACAGGCGGCTCTCGCCATGGCTGAAAACTACCGCATGGATGCATGCATCGATGAGATGGAGGCATTATATCACGATGTCATGACGGGCCGATTGAAGCATGGCAAAACTACCGGGGTCATATCAGGTAAAATTATTCAGGACATGCCGGAGACTGATTCTAACGAGAAAAAGATTCCCGCAACACGCGTATCATGAGGTGAAACCATGAACAAAAGAATACGGCCGGAAATCGCCAGGGAACAGATAATACAGGTCAACAACTCAAAGAAAATTGATTTCGATAAGCCCTTCAAGTTCATCTACATGGACTGGTGGTATGATATCGTGGTAATTTTTCCCTTTCTCATAAGCTATGTAATCACCATAGGCGCGGCTGTATTTTTCAGCTTCCGTTCATACGGCCGAAAAAATCTGAGGATTCTGCGCAAACAGGGCTGTATTACCATTTCCAATCACTGTCACTACTTCGACACGGTTTTCGCGAACTTTGTCGTACTGCCGCGGGCCCTGCACACGGCCGTGGCGCAGCGAAACTTCGAGGTCCCCTATGCCCGGCGACTTCTTCGATGGCACCGGGCATTCCCCATTCCCGCCAACGGAAGGGGACTGGCGATGATAAGCGACCCCGTGGGAGAGGCATTAAAGAAAAAACATCACATTCATTTTCTGCCCGAGGGTGAGCTGGTCATGTACAGCCAGACAATCCACCGATTCAAGCCCGGCGCCTTCATTCTCTCGTGGAGGCACCAGGCGCCCGTTATACCCATGGTGTATATAATCAAAAGGCGAAAATGGCGAGGCAAGGAGATGAGCCCGGCGTGGATAACAATCAAACAGGTCATCGGCGAACCGCTGTTCCCGCCTTCACTGACGCCCGACGGCTCCGTTCCCACGGCGGAACTGGATGCAATGTCCGACAGGGCGGCGGGATGGATGGAACAGACCATTGCTCTGCATCACCGGGTATAAATTCCCGGTGTTTTTCAGGCATACCGTGGGCGGATCATCGACAGGAATCAGGCATGTTCCGGAAAATTCTATCAGCTTTTTTTGCCTTTCTTCTTTTCAGTAACTGCGTAAGCGAAGCTGCACCGGCCTTCGGAGCGGATAATGATTATCCAGAAGAAATGCACGTTATCCCCGGCACGGCCGATTCAGACCGGCCTCCCGGGTATGACGGGGAAAGTTTTTTTCCGGGAAATATCACCATCTCGGTTCCGGGAGTGAATGTACCGGCGGTTTACCGGAGCATGCTCATACATGAAGGTAATGCCGCTAACGGAAACACCGTGAGCTCGGCCCCTGTTGAATCAACGGGCATCTTCAAACAGAATATCAGTTTTGAAGCACTCGATGAGAAATATGGGGAAAATACTGAAAAGCTGGCAAGGGCCACGCGAAATTATATTGTGGCCGGAAGCATGCTGCTCATCACGGCACTCTGCTTCGCGCCGCCCGAGTCCACCAAGTGGGATGACAAGGCCGTACTCAGGGACCCCGGGGGATTTTATAACAGCAATGTCACGCGCCCTCCCGTCATGGACATTGACCCCTGGCCCATGAACTACATTATCCATCCCTATGTCGGTTCCGGATACTACCTGGTGGCCCGTGATGCGGGATACTCAATTTTCGAATCATTTTTATATTCCGCACTCATGTCGACGGTGTACTGGGAATACGGCCTCGAAGCCATTCCGGAAAGGCCTTCAGTCCAGGATCTCTGGGCCACTCCCGTCATAGGCTCCCTTCTCGGGGAATTATTCAGAATTATGGAAGCGGGGATCAAAGAAAATAAGGGCATGGTATTAAACTCGCAGTACCTGGGTTCACTGTGTCGAGTTTTATTGAATCCGGCCCGTTATCTCGGGGAACAGATGAACAGCTTTTTTGCCGACGAAATATTTTCCGACATGCGGGGTAATATGATCTACATCGTCAGGCCTGCCTGGTCCGCGAGAGGACCCCTGGAATATTTCATCGGACTTGAATTGTGTCTATCAGCGGAGTTCGGCGCATCAGTAAGATGAAAACTTCTCGATAAACACACAGCATTATCGGCACGCCGTTACGAACTTGCAATCAGTCTTGCCATAACAGCCAAGACGAATCATGCGGGAGGTGTTTCTCTGAAAGTATCCCGCGCAGAGACGACCATTCCCCCTGCGATAAGAAATACACCCATTGTTGCGATAAGAATAAACACGACGAAGGAGGGCTGATTATAATCATGTTCGTCGTGGATGTACCAGGAGTTCACCACGGGGAGTGTCCTGTCAGGATCTTTGCTCATCTTCGCGTACCGGGCGAGAATATAGTCCCAATCGGGGGTTCCGTCTTTTTTCAACCGGTAGATAACGGGATGCTTTGCATTGTAGTCCGAAATGTCCTTTGCGTGAAGAAGAGTCATCTGCATTGACTCCCTTTCACCGAAATCCTTCACGATTCCCCTTATAGTTATTTTCGCATATGCCGGCGGTTCCCATAAAAGATCGTCCGTTCCATAATAGATGCAGGCGCTCTGATCGTTATTGCAGAGCGGAAAAAAATGACGTTTGTCCTTTTCCGGCGTGATGCTGCCCACCCGATCGCCCGTCTCCACGATTCTTCGCGCCTGACGGGGCAAAAAAGTCCCAGAGAGCGATATGTATCGAGGTGAAGGTTTTTTAGCCGAGACCTCGTCAATAACAAGCTCCGCGGGTTTCGTCCAGCGGACCAGGTAAAAAGCCCGCACCTGCGGGACCACGACAAAATAGAACCAGAATACCGCCAGCATAATGCTGCCTATGATTTTTAATAATGCCCCGACGTTCCCTGCTATCCTGTCTATTTTTTGCGACATTGATTCTCCGGCGATGCGTAGTATGAGTTAGTAGAATAAAACAAATTTATATAATCACCCTGTAATTGAAAAAAATAAACTGTTTGACGGCTATATTTTTTCTGACATCCTTATGCCGATTTACGAGTTCATCATCTTCATGACAGGTATTATCCATGCGATTGAAAAGAATACTATCCGCTATAATTCTTTTGTCCATTATCTTTTTTCTCTCCCTGCCGCTCTACGTAGATAAAATAATACAGGCATACAACAGCTTCACGGTAAAAAATCCTCAAAATGCGATACAGAAATTTTATCACAACCCCGCTATTTCGTTAAATGACAAATTCCATATTGCCGTTTCTGAAGGTGATGTAGCGGCAATGCGTCAGTTCATAGATCAGGGAGCCGATATCTCTGCTCCCGACGACATGGGAGGCAATGCTCTCCATGCTGCTGCCATGAAAGGTCATCTTGATATTGTGGAATATCTTATCCAAAAAGGCACTGGAGTAGATATACGGGATTCCTTTGCCCGGACACCGCTTATGCTTGCCGCCCAGTACGGAAATCTTGCGGTGGTGAGATATCTCATTGAAAAAGGGGCTGCTCTTAATGCAAAGGATGTGTACGGACATACGGCCCTTTCTTCAGCGTTGGAGACGGGCGAAAGGGAAATTGCGGTGTATCTGGTAAAGAGGGGAGCAGCGGGAAAAATGATAAAATAAATTACACGGATTTTCACTGCATCGAGCCATATCTTTCTTTTCAGCACAGCACTTATAAGTTGACAGATCATTCACACAATGTAATACTATAAAAGTGTATCACATTTTTCCCGAAAAATCGAATCATGGTGATACCTGAAGTCATGTCTATTAATAATTAAAGGGGGATGCCAATGTCACGAACAATGTTAAGCAAGGCGGTTTTAGTCGCTATTATGTGTGGTCTGGGCGGGGTGCTTTTTGCCGATGCAGGTGATGACCTGATGCAGTCTATTTATAAAAACAATATAAAAGGTGTGCAGTCAGCCCTGAATAAAGGACTCGATGTAAACAAAATCTCAGACAAGGGCGGCAATACTCCAATAATGGCCGCCTCCTACAAAGGAAACGTTGCTATAATGAATCTGCTTATTGAGAAAGGCGCAAAAATTGACGAGCCGTCGGATTTTTATAAACAAACACCATTGATGTCAGCAGCGGAAAGTGGAAATATTGAAGCGGTAAAGCTCCTTCTCGATAAAGGCGCGAATATCAGGAACACAAGTATTGAAAACAAGACAGTACTCATGTTTGCCGCCATGGGCGGCAATCCCGGGACGGTCCGGTTTATCGCGGAAAAGGGTATCAACGTCAACGCCCAGGACAAAGGCGGATGGACCGCGCTGATGCATGCCGCTGAAAACAACAAGACGGAAGCGGTGAAGGAGCTTATCAGCCTGAAAGCTGATCTGAACCTGAGATCAAGCTCAACCTTCTCGAGAAGCTGCAAGGAATACAGCGCCAACTTCTATCCCGGCTATACTGCTCTCTCTATAGCGCGCGTAACCGGCCGTAAACAGGTCGCGGAAATACTTGAAAAGGCAGGCGCACGGTCTTATATTGAGGAACTTTTCAACGGCAGCGATCTCTATAAAAAACTCGGATTGAACAAAGTGGAAATTGAGCCGGCGAGCAAGGATGAATTTAAGAAAACTATCGGCATTCTAAAACAGGCCACTCCCAACGATTCACAAAAAGAACAAAAGATAAAGGCCTTCGACAGGCTTTCGTTTACCGACAAGGCCTGGTTTATGATTAAAATCACCTATGAAAAAAAACCGGAAAAAAATTCCTTCAACATCGCAATACAGGATGCCAGGGGGGCCAACATGATAAAAAACGGATACAACTATACCGGCACCGCCAGGAGGGGCAATACCATAATCAGATACATGGAGGTTTATTTGCTTGAGACGAATAAGCCTATTACCGGGAAAGGCATCAGCGCCGAGCAGTCACCGGTAACCCTGTCAGTGACGCTATTCAAGACTAACACAAAAAACCTGCGTCTCTACACCGATGAGAAGTAAAACAGTTACCGCTTAAAGATTTCTTTTATACGAGAGGTATTGTTTCCAGTTATGCCGGACAACACATACCTCTCTTTTTTCCAGCATTTTCCAGTACTATAAGGAATGGTCCTCGATGTCCTAAAAATCATTTTTCTTGGATTTTTTATCCTTTTTATCCTGCCTTTTTTCTTTCAGCGACTTGGCTGCAACCTTTTTAACATCTTTTTTCTCAGATTTTTCTTTTTTTCCCTTTATCATTCCTGTACCTCGTTATGTAAATTTTAAAAACTAATACGGTCATTGTATACATCAATCATTTTTAAAATGATACTATAAAATACTCTATATTTCATGAAAATCAACAAATAGTGAAGTATCTATTCAAAGCGTGCAGTGAGGGAAGCGCGGTAGATCATCTCATCGCCCTCGCCGGGAAGAGCGTTCAGCGAGAGGACCGGCATGAGCGTCCCTCCCCGCAGTTCATACCGGTGGAACTCGTAGGCCGGATCGGTGAACCAGGCGTGAACCATCTCCATAATTTTCACCGCGCCCAGCGCGGAAAGGGCGATGGCGAGCTTTTTGCCGTCGCGGTAATTGTAGACGGCAAATCCCGCCAGGGACATCTCGACGGCATAATACGCCCATCCCATAACGCGATGTCCCTTGTACATGAGACCGCCGCCGGGAAAGAGGAGCGAAAAGGCCAGGGCCGCTTCATCGGGGTACTGGAAAAAGGCCGGCAGGTGCTCCGTGGTCCTGAACTGGTACGCCAGCTGATCAAAAAAGGACACCGTGACGGTCACGGGGAGAGAGCACCAGAGGAACATATGCAGGGACTGCATGCTGTCGCTCTTATCACTGTCCTGCTTCCAGGGGAAAAAATTGCTTTTAAAACCCGTCATATATTCCGTGAGCAGCAGTTGGTTCAGGAAAAGGGCTGATGAAAGCACGACTCCCGGCAGATGGGGTTTCGCGTTTTTAAATCCCAGGTACTCCGTGGCCAGGAATGAGCCGTAACCCGGAACACACACATTGGCGCCGGGATTGATGACGCAGATTCCCTCGACAAACCTCCGTTCCGGGTCACTGCCCTTCAACAGGGTATTGCCCAGACCGTACTTGTACAGGGTATTGGCTTTGATGCGCTCATCGAGCCCCTGTATAACCTCATCAGCCCGGGGATACAGGACCAGGGTGATATATTCCTGTTTTTCATCGATACCCGGAATTTCGGCCAGGGATGTATACCGTCCTGCCTGTTTTACCGTCACAGTCATTCCCTCTGCCGTGAAATAACGGCCCGCCGCAAGCCCATGCCACTGGCCCGCGGCCAGGACCAGACTATCTTCTTTTTTTTCTATGATACGGGCGTGGAGGGGCAGGTTCCGATGCAGCAGGGCAATCTCCCGGGAAAGCTTCAGGGGAATATTGGCAAGGACACGGCTCTTCACAACGATATTTCTGCGCAGTCCCTCATACAGGGGATTCAGGGGAACAACCTTCATCTCTGCCACAATTTCATTGCCACCGTGATATATGGAAAGGACAATGTAGAGGGACACCTCCAGGTCTTCCGCTACGGCGTGAAATGCATCAAGGGTGTAATCATCCTTGTGCGGAAGTGACTGAATGAGACTGTTGTTCTCAACGGGGAGAAATCTTCCCAGGGAGTTCAGAACACCTGTTATGGCCGCTTCCGACTCGCCCACAAGGGCCTTGAGCTGCACCGCCCCCTGGGGAACGACGAATATGGCAATGTCGCCCCTCACTTCACGCATATCATTGCTCCATGCCCCGAAGGGGAAGGAAAGCAGAAGAGCGACAGTAAGGACCATGCCTCGGAATGTTAATAATGGTGATCTCATAGCGGTACCGGTATAGTAGTTTCCGGATCAGGGCCTTTACGTCAACACATTAACAATACTATATGGTGTAAACATTCAATTATAACTATATAAATACCTGCTTTTGGGGCAGATCGCGGTCTCTTCCTTCATCCATCTGACAGAAAATAATAACATTTCAAGAATATTAGCATTTTCTTAATTTATCAATATCTTAATTATTGAATTTTCTTTGCGAAAGAGTATATTTGTATGTGGGCTGGAATACAATAAATACACGGCAGGGGAATTTATGAAAAATACTATCGTTATAGTACTATCAGTATTGTTTTTTTCAGCTTGCGGTCTGGATGTGAGAACAGGCAAGGTTGTGACCGTGGCCGATGTGGGCGGCAATCCCGACGGAGTGACCGTGGCCGAATCGGGGAATATATATATAACCGATATTTCCAGCGGCGAGATAAAGCGCATCGATGAGGATGGAACTGTGACAGTCATTGCGGATCTGGCCGGGCATCCCGATGGCATCGCAGCTATGACCGACGGCACCAGTGATATTCTCTATGTGGCCGACACGGGTTCGGTCGGTGACGGCGGTTCAACCGATGGATCAATCATAAAAATCATTGTTCCATCGAGCGGACCGGTGACAACAACCCCAGATTTCGTAGACAGCACCATACTTGAAAATCCCACGGGTATAGCCGTGGATAATACCGGCAACATATATGTAGCGGACCAGGGCACCGGTGATGTGTACAGAATTCCCGTTACCGGGGGAGTCGCGGGAACACCGGCGAGCCTGACTGATTCTCTTCCTCCTGGAGTAACCCTTGATGAGTCCCACGGTCTCACCCTGGCAACCAACGAGGATGATTCCATAACGCTTCATACGACTGACCAGGGAAGTACCGACAACAACATAGTACAGATAGAAATCCCTGCTTCAGGAACTATAGCTGAAGTAGTTGTCCTTGAACTGACGGCAGACAACACGGGCGGTACCGATACGGGAACGCTGGACAGCGCGAAATTCGATAAACCTCACGGAATTTCCACGGACAGAAACGGCGCTGTATTTGTGTGTGATGAAAACAATAACCGGGTTCAGGTAATTACACCGTCGGGAAACGTCATCACCTTCGCGGGAGACGGCACTGCCGGCGATATCGATGGAGAGGCCGGCACAGCTCAGTTCAACCTGCCGCGAGGCCTTTGCACTAATGCCGACGGCGATCTGCTGGTCTGTGATTACGGCAACGGTAAGGTTAAAAAAATTATTCGCTGATTATACAGCAACCGGTCTTTGACCGTTTACACACTGCATTGCATCAGCCGAGAAAATAATTCACATCCACGGAATCCCTGGTTTTCCACAGGAAGGTGAGGAAAATCAGGGACCAGACCAGGTCTCCCGCCACGGTGAGAAAAGCGAATATGGTGGCCATTCCCATGATAAAATACCAGGTAAACATGAAAAAGAGAATCACTTTGCTGAGCAGGCCGAGCCATACAAGACCCCTGTTGAGATAGAGGGACCGGGAAACCATGAAATATCCGATACCGAAAATGATAATTGCCAGCATGACGATTCTGAACATGAGCAGGGCAAAATAGTTATCCGTGACTGCCGCGGCCCCGAAAAAGAGTCCGATAGCGAAATCGGTAAAAACAAGGCCTATAAGGCCGATACCCCAGTTCCAGAGGGCGCCCAGGGTGAAAATATTTTTAAACAAAGGACTGTTCAGATTTTTCATAATGTTTTCCTCGCCGTTTTTAGATACAGGATAATAGCATGTATAATCTTTCCTGTCTTACAGCAGATAAAGTCGGGTATTGACAAAATTGACTCAGTGTATGTATCATTACCGTATTGTCATTGCCATTTCTTCACGGCAGTACATGTATGTACCATAGTATTTCACGGGAAAGAGAATTTACAATTCCTTAATAGAGTGCGACAAATGAAAAGGACAAAAATCATACTGCGGCTTTCGTATATCATGCTCGTATTCCTGCTTTTATCCTGCGGCGGTACGGGCAGGGAAGCGGTCGTTGATATTTCCGGAGAATGGAATCTTCTCAGCGATGACAACGCGGCCCGGGCCGGTACTTCTTTCAGCGATGAAGGAGCGGAAACCATCACACTGCCGGGGAGCTGGGAACACCTCATCAGGAAAAACCCCAATCTCGATGCCACGGTATGGCTCCGGAAAAAAATACGCATCGATGAACGGCACCGCGGAACAACACTCTATCTCTCCCTGGGCCGCATCGCCGTTGCCGATGAAACCTATTTCAACGGGGTAAAAATAGGCTGCAGGGGCACCATACCGCCCCGTGGTTCCCTGAATTACCATTTTTCCTGGCAGAGTCCCCGCCTCTACTTTATTCCGGAAAACCTGATCCAATATGGCGGCGACAATTACATAGCTGTCAAGGTTTACTCCCATATTCTCAGCGGTATCACGGGACGCCTGGCCATCATCGACTATGACCGTTCCTATGCCGGCTACCATTACGCCGGCTATGTTCCCCTCATCATCAATATTTCTTCCATTGCGCTCAACATGTTTTTTTTCCTGGGACTTATCATCCTGTTTGTCACGCGCAGAAAAAAACGGGAATATTTTTACTTTTCGATACTGGTCCTCCTGACCATCGTGGGCAATTTCACCACCCTGGACCTGCCCTTTTCCCTGAATGGTCTTCTGCGGTTTAAGATATTCCTTTTAACCCTGGTCGCGGTTAATTTCATGGCGCTTCACACGGTGAAACTCATATTTTCAAAAAACAGCCCGGTCATTTCGTGGATATCGGTCATACTGGCCATTCCCCTCTTTCTTCTTATTATATTGTCTCCCGATTCGGGAACCCTGGTCTTCCGCGCCGGCCTTGTCTCACTGGGCTTTGTCAACTTCTGTATCATAACATCGGCGGCAATCTTCTTCATCACCCTGCGCAACGACCCTCGCCGTTACTGGTATTTTCTCTTCGTGGCCATACCGGTACCCCTGTCGGTAATCCGTAACACCTGGTACCTCATGAATTTCAGCTTCAACCGTTTTCCCATGATCATCTTTTTCCATGTGCCCCTGGTATGCCTCATATTCACCCTGTACTACATCTATGATTTTGAGAGGACCCGGGGCGAGATGAACTCCCTGTACACGGCGCTCATGAAAAAATCAAAAAACTACGAGCGGCTGCTGAAGTCCCTGCAAAAGACAAGCACCAAGCCCGAACCGCGCGATATCATTCACGAGGTTATCGATTATCTCGACAACAACTACGGCGAACGTTATGACAGGAAGGAGCTGTCCCGAAAATTCAGCCTCAACGAGGATTACATGGGACAGATATTCAAAAAGGTCACGGGGATGAGTGTATCCAATTACATCAACGTGCGGCGGATCGACGCGGCAAAGGAGCTTCTCATCGAAACCGACGCGAAGATCATTGATATCGCCTATCACATCGGTTTCGACAACCTGACCCATTTCCACCGCCAGTTCAAAAAGCAGACAAATCTCACTCCCAACGAATACCGGACGCTTATGACAAAGGATATGGGGGAGACGGCTTTTAACGATTGACATTATATCGGAAGCCACTTTTCATGGGGATGTAATCATGGCAATCAAGACCACAGAAAAGAGGGTACATCAATGAGCAAAGAGGAACTTGAAGGCGCGATTTATGAGACCATTGAATATCTGACCAAATATGAACTTTCTCCCACGGCGCAGAAGCTCATTCGATTTTATTTCAATGAATCCACGGGTGATTCATCGTACCTCCGTGCCCTGGACGCCATTGAAAGATACTTTCCCGAAAGCATTCCTCCCGTAGAGGAACAGTCGCCGCGCCTGCAGAAACTCCTGGATACCCTGAAGCGTGAAGCGGACCGCTGGGACCTGGAATAGTACGGCGTCAGAGAGGTCTTTTCATGGGCACCGTCACGGGAGCCATGGCGGTCCTGTTATATTTATCCAGCACATTGCACAGATGCGGCCTCACCACTTCGTTGGCTATCCAGAACTCTTCTTCCTTTGACAGATTCATATCATAATATTCATCGAGATACACGGGCTTTCCGAATTCCACGGCGCACCTGAAGGGGAGCGTAAAGGGAAGGCAGATAAGATCATCGGGCCTGTTTTCATGGGGAATTACTTTCACGATGGGGTTTGCCTTGTCGAATCCCACCATGGCCGCGGGAACAATGGGCGCCCGGTAGCGCAGGGCCATGCGGACCACGCCGGGATAGAACATGCCCAGGACATGGCGGTCACGGAAGTGCGGAACATTTCCCTCGGGGAATATGGCCACAATACCCGGATACTTATCCCCTCCCTGCGCCAGGAATGGATCAAGATAGTCATAGTTCAGGCCCGCGCCGGTCCACACCGGTATTCCCCAACCCACGTAGTAACGGCCCCATCCGCTGTTGATGAAATGCCAGCTGTCTATAATCATGGGAGTGATCTCCCGTTGGGGATGGCTGAAATGACTCACTGCCAGGAGATCCAGGTCGTAGCCGCCGGAATGATTGGGGGCGATGATAACAGGTCCCGCCGGAATATTCTCCGCCCCCCGCACCTCGAGGCGGTGATATATCCTGAAATACCATTCAAAGAATTTTTTCTTCCGCTGGTTATAGGTCCGGAATTTTTCATGATATTCCTGCGATACTTTTTCATACTCCGCGTAGGGCATCACATCACGCATAGGTTCTCACTTCCTGATCATGGTATCGGGTATACGGACCGCCACGACCTCACCGCGGACGCATTCCTTTCCGTCAACGGAAAGGCTTGTGGCTATGACCACCTTCCGTTCCTTTATCTCCGTTATGGCGGAACGCAGCACCAGGGGTTTATCCAGGGGCGTGGGGAGGATATAATCGACTTTCAACGACGCCGTCACATAGCGCAGGGGCGGATCGGTGTCCATGGCGCGGCTTTCATTCCTGTACGCGGCGGCAGCTGCCGTAGCCGTGCTGTGGCAATCGATCACCGACGCGATGAGGCCGCCGTAAACAAAACCGGGAAACGATGTGTGGTACGGCTCAGGCTGGAACGTGCACAGGCTTTCATCGCCGTCCCAGTAGCTTTTTATGCGCAGACCATGCTCGTTCAGCACACCGCAGCCGTAGCAGTGACTGAAGTGTTCCGGATAATATTCCTGAAAGGCCTTTTCAGTCATGTTGTTCTCCCTGAATTCAATGTCACCGTGATGGGCGTATATCTCTTTCAATTATAGGTGGCCGTCACGGACAATCCGCCGTAGAGGCCCGACATTTCATTGTCATTGCTCTTGCGTTTCATCGTGGTAAAACGACCGACAATAGCCAGGCCGACACCCCAGTCATCGCTCGCCCACCACTCCTTGCCGACCGACATGCTCAGGCCCAGGCCGTACTTGCCGCTGCTGGTATTGCCGTCGATTTCCATGGTTGTTTTAACGATCCCCATCGATGCCGAAGTGTATATATTCACCGGCATGAAGTAATAGGTAGCGCCGGCCCCGATCCCGATAGTGTTAACCCACGCCTTGTCGGCCCCATAAGAGCCCCCGCCAAGCTCCGTATCGGCACCGGGCATAAAACAGGCGCTTATTTCCCCGAAGAGAATCAGGTTGCTCCACACGGTGTTCCCGAGCTGAAGGACGATGTCGCCGTTGAAACCGGTAAACACCATGTCCTGCCCGGAAAGATAATCCTCGCAGGTAAATTTCTGATACCCGGCCCCCAGCATGAACCGGGCCATATAGCCGTCATGCACGCGGGGCAGGCTCGACTCCTCATCCTGGGCAAAACATTCAGCGGAAAGCAAAAGGATCAGAACTATCAGCGTTCGCTTGAAAATAGATTTTACTCTCATATGATTTTGTACCTTATATATTTATTTAGTTAAAATTTCATATGTCATCAGAAAGCCTGTTGATAAACGAGGCTGTGGATAGAACCGCGGTAGTCCGTATAGAAAATATAGTCTTATTATACCTGACTTATTTCATAGACCAGCCTTACAGGATGCCGCTGGAAAGATCAATACAATTTTCTTCATTATTTTCCGGCATCACTCTCCATATACCATAAAAAAAGGGATAATGCCCGCATTATCCCTTTTGTAAAAAGCAATGTATAGTTGATCAGTTATACGTCGCGGAAAATGCCAACCCGACATAGATATTTGAAAGCATGTTGTCAACGCCCTTATCTTTCATTCTTGAATAATTGCCCACAAGTGCGATGCCAAGTCCCCAATTATCGGAAACCCACCATTCCTTGCCGATTGATACATTGGTCCCGAATCCATATTCACTGCTACCGCTGCTTCCACTCACCTCAAGCGTCGCTCTTGTTGCCTCAAGTGAGAATGTAAAGAAAATATTGGACGCAAGATAATAGGAAAGACCTGCTCCAAATCCCACTAGTGAAACTTTCGTATCATCCGTGTCGTATGAGCTACCACCCAGTTTCAGCGTAGGATCTGTCATGACACAGCTGCTCAGTTCCCCGAATAGTATCAGGTCGTTGATAACGGCATAGCCGATCTGCATGGTGAAATTTCCCGCAGCCCCGGAAAATATCAGATCAGACCCGGGTTGAAAGTCTTCATAGGTCAGGCTCTGATAGCCGACGCCTAGCTGAAACCTGAGATAAAACCCGTCATGCATATTAGTTCCATCGGATTCCATATCCTGGGCAAAAACAGCACTGAAGCTGCAAACAAGGATAGCTACTAGAAAGAATTTAAACAATAAGCTCTTCTTCATAAAAATAAAATCCTCCATTTAGTGTCTTTATTGACAACTAAATAATATTATTAGAGTTTTCTGTCAACACTTTAATAAAAAGCCTGAAGTGCCAATTCTGATATACCAACAGACATTTTTGACCTGATTCATACCGTCAGAATATCCAGAAGAAACGCCGCTTGACCTCACCCTTGTATCTGGTCTCCTTGTACAGGCCCTTCAGGATGGAAAACTTTTTAAATCCCGTTTCCTCCTCGGTCTCATAATCCCAGAGGATACCCCAGAACATGCCCCGGGCATGATATTTTCTCGCGGGTTTTTTCACCTCGTTCCACAGGGTCCCCAGGAGCAACATGCGCCGGTCCTTCCATTCCCGGGCTTTATTGTTCCGATAATACAGCAGGGGGCCCAGTACATAATCCCGATCGCCATCGCTGTTCTTGCTGAGATAGGTGAGACCCGCTATACTGAAAAATTTCCATCTATCCGACTCTCCCTTGTAATACCAGAGGGGAAATACACTATTGCTCTTGATGGCTCCCCTGCGCTGCGCCGTCACGAGAAACATACCGAGATCGAATTCATAGTCGGGTCTGTTCCTGTAATTGGTGTAATCCAGGAGAAGCCCCAGGAGCAGTTCCGAATGGGTCGCTTCAGGCCCGGTTTGATACTGACCCATGCCGAAAAGGAAATCATAGGTATTCTCACCGCTTCTTTTCACGTACTCATGATCAAAGAGATACAGCAGGTTCTGGCGGGACCCGTACTCCGACCTGCGCCAGTAGGTGCCCAGGAGGAAAGTCCTCTTCTCTTCCGGACTGCGGATAAACCAGCCCAGGAGGGGCGGAATCACGAGATTACTTTCATGGCCGGGTACCCACACATACAGGGGCAGCACCATGGAATAGTCAAGGGCGCCTGTTCCTGAACGCTGCCAGTCCGCCAGGCCGAGAATATTCACGTGACGCGCCCCGTTATCATTCCGGTGATAGAACAGCGGAAAGAGGAGCGTTCGCCGATAGGCTTCATTCCTGGAATAGGTATGGTCCAGAAGAAACAGGGCGTTCCAGTGCACCTCCTCATTGTCGCTGTAGCGATAGTACAGGGGGGCGATGGGGAACCAGAAGCGGGAGTAATTCTTTTCATTCTCCCCGATCCTCTGCTTCTCCCGGTCGGCATACCAGAGAGGATTCCAGTGAATGCTCCGGGCATAGGACATGTTCTTCTCCTCTCCCGTGATGGTGCGCTGGAAATACAGGGGCATAAACCAGTGCCGCCGGTTCGCCACGGGCACAGAGCCCGATTCACCCTTCACGAATACATACTGGTCCTCATGAAAGGTCCCCAGGGCTCCCATCCCCCATCCCAGGTAGATCGATGAATCCCCTTTTTCATTATAGCGGCTATATATGAATGTCCCTGCCAGGGCCGTGACCCGCCGCATTTCACGATTACGCCGGTAGGAATAAACCGGCAGAAGCCAGGTACTTGATTCTTCAGGAGACTGGTAACCGCGCATTAGACCATATAACAGGCTGTATGACGACTCACGACTCTTCCTGTCCTTCTCCGTGCTGTAGAGTCCGAAAAGAAAGCTGTTCTTTATCCTCTCGTCCTCCCGCTCACGGTAGTAGCCCATGAGAAAGAAGCGGCTCATACGGGACGTAATGTTTTTTTCATTTTCCCCATTATTCCCTTCGGAGCGCCGGTATGAATCACGGTACAGAAAGGGAAGGCCAACAAGCATGGATTCTTTTTCCTCCAGGCCCGTTGTAACCGTGGTACTGCTGTTCCGCGAATAATAATAGAAGGGGAAAAACCAGCTATATCCATATTCCCTGGTTCCGGAAAGAACCGGTAATCCCGGAACGGTCTTTTGGGGAGAACCTTTCACCGCGACCCGCGGCGTATCATAGGAATAATACTTCTCTGTCGTAAAAGACATGAGGGGAAGAAGCGGTATTTTCAGCGTCGAGTATTCGCTCCCCGCATCAGCTGTTTTTTTGTGGTAGAACAGGGGATTCAGGCTGAGCCGGTATTTCAGCGTCCCCGTGTCCTCGCCATGAATCGACCGGTGATAGAACAGCGGGCTGATGTAGCGGCGCGTCCTGTCGCCGTCCTTCAGCGTCTCGCGGTACCAGACCAGGGGCATGACACGCCACCCGCTGCGCGCCGGTGAATCATACCAGTTCACCAGGGGCCACAGGACCGTCTTCTCATGGCGTTTCTCCGTATCATCATATTCATCCCAGAAAAGATTCAGGAGATATGCCCGGGCATAGGACTGATCCTGTCTCTGGCTGCCGTAAAAAGGAAAGACCACGAGATAGCGGAGATTATCAATAGTGCTGTTGTAATACATGAAAAGGGGCGGCACGACATATATACGGTCATCACTCGCCTCGTCCCAGGTCAGCCAGGAAAGGGGTATGAGACGGACATGCCGCTTCGTGTCGCCCTTTTCAATGGCGAACCAGCCGAAGAGCAACTTCATGCCCCAGAAGGACTCGCTGTTCTCCCGGTCAAAGGTCTTTTTCTTATGCAGAGCCGCTTTGTTGCCATTCTTGCCGACATCGGTCTCCTTTGCAGTGATATCATCATAAGCAGCGTCAGGGACATCCTTCCCTTTGAAAGGATTTTCAATGGCCATCCGCGTAGAAATACTGAACACATTGTATAACCAGGAAAAATCCATATCCAGAAACCACTTGCCGCGGTACTTCGCCGGAAAGACCGAGGGATTGAAGGGACCCATGGTCATGCTGCGCGAGAACCCCGTGGCATTCAGGTGGATCGACCGGTATTTCGTTTCGTAGCTGATGGACAGTGGAAGTATTATCGAACCGCTGCTCCCCTTCAGCTTCCAGCTGTAATATACGGGAAGGAAGTGGCGGTAATACCGGTCCTTTTCTTTGTCCTTCCACGAATAGAATGGCCATGACCAGATGGTCCGCGATTCCTTTGACCAGCCATGATAATGTAAAAGACCGGCGCTCCAGCCGTCATCTTCGGTGTTCTCACCGGACCTGAAATAAAAAGGAACACAGGCACGATAGCCGTCGCTGCCGCCGTAAAAAATCAGGGGTATCAGCCAGAAACGTTCCAGTTTCCCCTCATCATCCTTTTTCCAGTCCGCGAGCCAGAGAAGGTTCCGGTGCGTTTCATCATCGTCATTAAGTCCGCTGAAGTACAGGGGAATGATGGGGAACCAGAGGTATTTCCAGTGCAGGGTATCTTCATTTCCCGTCATTTCCGACTGTTTCCGGGCATAGCCGCCCAGGGGTGAGAGGATAATCAACCTGTCGGTGTGAAGGGCGTCTTTCTTGGAATCGTGGTTACCGGAATACCATTCCTTTTTACGCCAGGACATGTAGAGGGGCGGCAGCACGTGATGATAGGTCCGGTCTTCCACTTTTGATTCGGTGCGGCCGCTGAAATAGAGAGGCGTAAGCACATGGCGGTAGGAGCTTTCCTCGTAATCTGATTTTTTCCGGCCGCTGAAGAAAAGCGGCGGCAGAACGTAACGGTATGAACTGCTCTCATAAGAATTTTTCTCCCAGCCGCTGAGATAGAGGGGCGGAATTATATGACGGTATCCATTGTCGCCGCCTTTCCCGAAATACAGCGGTGCCGCCCAGAACCGTTTATTGACATTCCCCGAATCGCCGCCCCAGTCCAGGAGCCACAGGACATTGTAGTGAGTGCTCTTATCTTCGTCTTTGCTGCGGTAAAAGAGGGGAAGCAGGGGGAACCAGAAAGACGAAGCGGTGATGTCGCTCTTACCGTCCTTATGATACTGCCTGTCCCGCACCGAGCCCCATAAGAGAGAATAGGAGTGCTCCCGCATTTTAAGATCATTTCGTATCAACCGCCCTTCGCTTCCTCTTTCACCGTGGTAGGATAGGACGTTTTGCCAGGTCATGTACAGGGGCGGCAGCACATGCCGGAAGGACCCGCCGTCATCTTCTTTCCCGCTCATATACAGCGGCGGTAAAATATGGAGATAGGAGCTGCCTTCCCGGCCGCTCGACCAGAACAGCAGCGGCACGAACCAGAAGCGGTCCAGGGTCTCCTTTTTATTTTTATTCCGCCATGAATAATCGAGCAGGCCGAGATAATTGCGATGCCCGCCTTCCGGTGACACATGATGCCAGGTGAGCGGGACCAGGGGGGCCCACCAGGTGACCCTGCGGCGGGTTTCCCCACCTTCCCGCCATGTGTGTATCACCGTTCCGTTCAGGGGTGTGATCCATTTTGTTTCAGGGCCGTTTGTATGATTATAGAGAAGAGGGGTGATATATCTTCTCCGGTTGTCAATTTTGCTGTGGATAGAATAATAAAAGGGGAAGAGCCGGAAGGACCGGTAACGCGGATAATCGGTCTTTCTGAAGAACCACAGGATCATGAGAGAATCATGCCCTTCCCATTCTTCCTTTTCAACAAAAAAGGCGTTGATTGCGTACTTCTCCTCTTTTTCGCTGCCATAGATACGGCGGTCTTCTTCAAAGAGATCATCCCAGTCTTTTTTTTGCTCCTGGGCGGCCAGTCTCTGTACCGATATGAGTGTAAAGAGTGAACAGGCAAGCAGACTCAGGCATAATATCCGTTTCATGGTGATAGTATTCTTCCTTTTTTTATTTTGACAACCAGTGATGACCGGGATATACTATATCAGTCCTTTGCCGGATTTATCGGGCATTGCAGACTCGTTAGCCGAACTGAATATAATCACCGTGAAAATACAGAGAAAAGTAAAGAAAAAAATATTTCCGTACCGGGAGATGGGTATATTCATACCAAAATCCGGTTTTCCGGCATTTCCATTTATTTTTATATACATATTTATTTTATCAGTTAAAAAAATTAATCCTATTCCCCTGACAAACCGTGTCATGCGATATACACTCCTGTGCCTCATTATGCTTCCCCTCCTGGCCATTCCGGCATGCTCCGCCGATAACAATGGTGAACCGGAGCCTTCAGCAATAAAGGGCGTACTGGATCTCTCCCGATGGGATTTCACCGGGAATAAGATCATCCGGCTCGACGGGGAATGGGAGTTTTACAGGAACCGTTTCATCGATCCCCTGACGAAACCGGTGCCGGGGTCCCTGGAGGAACCTTCATATATAATTGTTCCATCATGGTGGCCGGGAAACACGGTTGACGGCCGCCCCATTGCCTCTACGGGGTATGCCTCGTACCGGTTAAAAATACTGATCCCCGGGAACGCGCCGCCCCTTTCACTGAAATTCAGAAGCATCCATACGGCATACCGGGCCTACATAAACGGCCGGCTCATTTCTGCCAGGGGAACCGCCGCCGAAACCGCTGCCGCATCACGGGCCGAAACTATCTACTGCATCGCAGACCTCATCAACAATGAACCGGTTCTGGACCTGGTAATCCATGTCTCAAATTTCAGCCATAAAAATGGCGGCATTTTTATTTCCCAGCTGCTGGGAACGGAAGAGGAGATACACCGCGACAACGATATTCTCATAGCGATCAACTTTTTTCTTTTCGGCAGCATTATCATCATAGGCTTTTACTATCTTCTGCTTTTCCTTCTCCACCGGGAAGACGTGGCATTTCTTTTTTTCTGCCTCTTCTGTATTCTCATCGCCATGCGGATTCTGGTCATGGGAAACGTGGATTATTCCAACAGGTTTATAGCCTTTTCCTGGGATATTATTTATCACATCGCCATCATAACCTTTTACCTTGCCCTTCCCGTCTTCAGCATATACCTTTCCCTCCTGTATCCGCGTGAATTCCATCGGCCTGTACTGTATCTCATTATCGCCATGGGCGCCATCTTCGGCATCATAGCCCCGTTCTGCACAAGCCTCATCCTGTCAAGACTGGTTCCCTTCTATGATTTCTTTGTTATTGCCTGTTCGTTCTATATGACATTCATTATAATACTCGCTCTTAAACGGAAAAGACAGGGATCACGTATATTCATTTCCGGATACCTGATCATCCTGCTTTCCATCATCAATGACATTCTCTATGACAATGCGTTTATCAAAACGGGTTTCCTGTCACCCTTCGGCCTTTTGATCTTCATTCTATTCCAGACCATACTACTGTCGCAGCGTTTCAAATGGTCTTTCCTGTCCCTCGAGGCCATGACCGAAGAATTCAAAAAAAATAATGATCATCTTCTCAAGGTGCTCATCAATCTCAGGGGAACCCAGGAATTGCTCATCAGACAGGAGAAGAAGGCCGTAGTGGGCAACCTGGCTTCGGGCCTTGCCCATGAGATCAAAAACCAGCTCCATTCGCTCTCGGTTCTGGAATTCATGAATGACAAATTCAATCACGAGGACCGCGATTACATACGCTATATTCTTGATAGCCGTGACCGCATAAACAGCATGGTGGACGAGGTCCGGGCCCTGGGAAAAGAGGAGGAAACCTCATATACTTTTACGCCGGTGCCCCTGTCCCATTTTCTTAAAGAGACCCTGGTGCTCATCAAAATCGATCCCGATGTTAAAAACCGGCATATCATGATAGCAGAGCACTTTTCCGGTGAGGTCATGGCCGATAAAAACAAGATCATCCAGGTCCTCCTGAATCTCGTGAGAAACGCCGCCCAAGCCATAGACAACAGGGAAAAGGGAATGATCACCATCCGCACGGACACCCTTGACGGTATGGCCCTTATCCATATAACAGATAACGGCACAGGGATAAGTCCGGAGATACTGGATACAATCTGGGAGCCATTCTTTACCACGAAGGGAGAGGAAGGGACCGGTCTGGGACTGCATATTTGCCGGAGGATCGTGGAAGGACACGGCGGCGCGATCAGCTGTGAATCGGTCAGGGGAGAAGGCACCACCTTCACCTTCTCGCTCCCCCTGGCTGATGGAAAAGGAAAATAATGACGGACCATATAAAGAAATCATTCCTTCGCACAAGTCTCCTTGTCCTGGCCGCGTCCATCACGGCGGCGCTGGCGGTGATGTCCTGTGCCGATACGGGCGGCAGGCCCATGGCTGTCCGGGGAATGATGGACCTGAGAACATGGGACCCGGCAGTTGATGAGCCCGTGTCCCTCGATGGTGAATGGGAATTCTACTGGGAGCATTTCCTTTCTGAAGCTGAAATGACGCAGGAATCGGTACCTGCCGCCATGGAGTATGTAAAGGTCCCCCATATCTGGACGGGAACAACCTTCCGTGGCATGAGCCTTCCCGGAACGGGTTACGGCACATACCGGCTGAAGGTGCTCCTGAAAGAAACAGGAGACAGGAACATATCATCCCCCTGCCCTGACCGGGAACAGCTTGCACTGAAAATTTTCGATTCGTCATCGGCCTACACCCTGTACATGGACGGGAATAAAATAGCATCAAACGGCGTTGCGGCGGCCTCTGAAGAGAATGCCGTTCCGCAGGAAAAACCATTAATCGCCCGCTTTGTTCCATCATCGCCTCACTTTTATATCACCGTTCATGTCTCGAATTATCATCACCGCAACGGAGGCCTGTGGAAGGAAATACTGATAGGATCAAATAAAGGTATAACCTCATTGCGCAGTCATAAACTGGCCTTTCAATTTTTTCTCGCAGGAAGCCTGGTCATTATCGCCTTTTACTATCTGATCATGTATCTCCTGGGGAAAAAAGAGACGGGGTATCTTTACTTCAGTATATTTACCCTGCTCATCGCCTTCCGGAACCTGGTCATAGACGAAAAATTTCTCATGGCCATGTTTCCTTCTCTCGATTATGAAGTTTTCATCAAGGCGGCCCACCTGTCGGTTTATCTGCCCGTGCCCTTTTTACTCCTGTTTTTCCGATCACTCTACCCCGAAGAAGTACGGCCCTGGCACGTAAACTCCATCTCGATATTCACGGCCATTATTTCATCGGCCGTGCTCGTGCTGCCGGTGCGGTATTATTACTGGACACTGGACCTTTTTTTTATCGGTGTAGCCGCAGCAATCACATTGACAATTTACATCATCATATCGGCCATCATCCACCGCCGTAAATGGGCCCGGATGATTGCTGCCGTTACGGTTCTTTTCGCCCTTATCGTCGTCCACGACATTCTGATATACCGCTCGCTGGTTGCGGGAACAAGCCTGCTTCCCCTGGGATGGCTCATCTTCATCCTGTTCCATGCCTACATTCTTTCCTCCAACTATGCAAAATCCTTCAGGGACCTGGAGCTTGTTTCCGGCGTACTGGAAAAAAACAACGAGGAACTGGCAAGATCCCTTGATGTGCTGAAAAGCACCCAGGGCCGGCTTATCCTCAATGAGAAGAAGGCCGTCGCGGGCAGCCTGGCCGCCGGTCTCGCCCATGAAATAAAAAATCAGCTCAGCGCCATTTCCTATCTTGAATTCATCGAGGATAAATTCAGCGAGGATGAAATGGTATTCGTGCGGTTCATCTATGACAGCCGGGACCGCATCAGCAGCCTTGTCAACGAAGTTCGGGCTCTGGCGAAAAACGAGGAGATCCATTACACTGTCCAGCTTCTCTCCATGAAAAATGTAATCGATGAAGCGGTGGTTCTTGCCAGGATGGACCCCGATGTAAACACCAGGGAAATAATCATGGAACATGGATTCACCGGCGAGTTGGAAATCAATAAAAACCGCATAATCCAGGTGCTGCTCAATCTTATCAGGAATGCCGCCCATGCCATAGCGGACAGTGAAAACGGGAGGATACTGATAAGCACACGGCAGAATAATGGAAAACTGGAACTGAGGATAACCGATAACGGTTCCGGCATGGATAATGCCACCCTGCATTCAATCTGGCAGCCCTTTTTCACCACCAAGGGAGACCGGGGTACCGGCCTGGGCCTCGATATAAGCAGAAGAATCATCGAAGGCCATAACGGTTCCATTTCCTGCAGTTCCGAATCAGGCAAAGGGACGACTTTCATCATACTGCTGCCCCTTCCCGACTATTCCTCTGTAAATCAAAACATCACCGATTAACCGGACTGGTAATTGTACTGCATCAATACAATGCGGGACATCTTCAATCAGTATAGTATTTAAAAAAGAAAAATATTGCTTTCCCGTCCCCGCCGGTTCATGATGTTCCGTGAATGCGAACCAGGTCCAGGCCAGTTCAGCAAATCCCATGACAACGATAAACAGAAAGAAAGGAGTAAACCAATGACCAGCACAATACAAAAATCAATCATCTTTATCCTGCTTTCATTCTTCGCCGCAGTACAGCTGGGGGCCCAGGACAACTGGAAACCCGTTATGGAGAAGGATGATATCACCGTTTACACGCGCCCGGCCGAAGGATGCCCGCTTGACGAATTCAAGGGAGTAACCATAATCAAGGCAAAACTCGAGACCTGCGTGGCAGTGCTCAGGGACGTGCCGGAACAGCCGAACTGGATGGGCGATTGTCTCGGAGCCCGTCTCCTCAAGACATTTGACAGGAATCATATCGTAGCCTATAACATCCTCAACGCGCCATGGCCCCTGAGCAACCGGGACCTCCAGATCGACACCCGGTTCGAGGAAGATTACAGGAACGGGAAGGTCATCGTGAGCATGACGGTTTACGAGGAAGAGTTGGTCCCCGTATCAAAATATGTCCGGATCAAGGACTTCAGGGCCCAGTGCATCCTGGAAAAAATTGATGCTACCACGACAAAGGCGACCTACATTAACCGGGTGAATCCCATGGCTCCCGTACCCGGCGCCATCGCCAACATGTTCGTAAAGAACAATCCTTATATGACGCTTAAAGGATTCAAAAAAATGGTAAAACTTAAAAAATATCAGCAATAATTACCGTATCCCTTTAAATAAAGGGATACTCATAAAACATTTGACAGCCCGGATTACCGTTGAATAGATATCATTTTGTTATGATATCTTAAAACAATGCGGAATATTTCCATGAAGCGCACAAAAGAAACAGGCATCAACGAAGTATATCCTTACATATATCGCGTTACTCTTCCCCTTCCCGGGAAAAAGCCGGGCCCCGTCAATGTTTATCTTTTTATCGGCGACACCATCACTCTCCTGGACACGGGCACCCTGCAGACTTATCCCATTCTCATGAAAGCCATAAACAAGCTGGGTCTGGGACCGTCGGACATTAAACAGATCGTCTTCACACACGGCCATATAGACCACTATGGCGCCGCGAAAACTATTTTAAGCAGTCAGAAAGAAGCGGCGCAGACCGTGGCCCATGCCGACGATGTCCAGAGCATCGAAAAGGGATACGAGGTGGCAAAAAAGGTCACCAACGCTTTTCTGAAACAAATGGGACTGCCATATAAATACCGGGCAGCCATGCTCTTCATGTCCCGGGTTTTCACGAAAATGTCCCGCCCCTGCCCGGTAACCCGCTACATCAGCGACGATGAACGTATCCAGCTGGGGAACTATACGGCCCGCGTGATACATACGCCCGGCCATTCCCGGGGATCGGTATGTCTGCATATAGAAAAGGACAACATCCTTTTCTCCGGCGACACCGTTCTTCCCCACATAACACCCAACGCCTTCGTGATGCTGGACGCCCACAGGAAACTCCCCATTCGTTCGAGCCAGGCCGAGTTCTATTCTTCAATAGAACGGATCGAGTCCCTGAACCCCGCCATGGTATTCCCGGCCCACGGCAATACGATAGAAAACCTGAAAAGCATCACGGACATGTACCGCAAAAATTACGCCGAACGCGACAGTGCCATTTTATCACTGCTGAAGAAAGACGAACATACGGTCTATGAACTGGCCTGGGCCCTCTTCCCCAATGAACTTGGACGCGGTGGAAGGCGTCTCATCCTGGAACTCTATCTTGCCATATCGGAAATATTCACCCACCTGCAGGTACTGGAAAAAAGGAACCTGGTCCACATGGATATTCGCAAAGGCCGGGTTGTGGTGAGGGGTAAGTAAAAGTTTTGATATGCCGAAAGTTCCCGGCAGGCAATGCTTTTTTTCATTTTAACAGATATCATGACAGCTAAATAATTTTAAAGGAGCCGTATGAACAGTAAAACCAGGATAAGAAATTTTTTCCAGGATATGGTCGCATTAAACAGCAGAAACTGGGACTTTCTCGCCTGGGGCCTGGGGATAATCGGTTCACTTTCCAGATTTACCGGCAATTCACTTTTCAAGAACATGTACATCCGACTGCTGAAGGTTTCCAACGAAGAGAAGCATTTCACACAGAGCTGGGTAACCCCGATAAGCAAAGGCATTAACTTTGAAGTCAAAACGGAAAATGTTGTATTGCCCGTGGATCTTGTCCGAAAGGCAATCGGAGAGTCAACATACCGGGTCATAATGCATAAATGCATATGCAGATCAGCCCAAAAATGCGATGACTACCCGATTGATTTCGGCTGTATTTTTCTTGGAGAGTCGGCACAGGTAATGGCCAAAAACAAAACCGGACGCGAGGCAACGGTGGAGGAAGCACTTGAGCATCTTGATACAGCCGCTTCACTGGGACTTATCTGCATGTCCCTCTGGGTGGAGGCCGAGGGATTCCCGATGGGTATCCGCCAGGATGAGCACCATAAATTTATGGAGATATGTTTTTGCTGTCCCTGCTGCTGTATAGCATTTCGTAATTTTGCTTATATGCCCGGGGAATTTACCAGCCGTATCAGGCCTGTCGGATGGATAGCATCGGATATCACGGATTGCGCACTGTGCGGTAAATGTGTTGAAGTCTGCCCGGTAAATGCAAGGAGCATAGAGGATAGCACTGCCTGTGTCAATGAAAAGTGTATCGGGTGCGGTATCTGCGCGGTTCACTGTCCTCAAAGTGTTATAGAAATGAAGCAGATTGCTGAAATAAAGAATGATATCAGGGACTATTTTTACGGAATAAAGCTGGAAGTCTGATGAAAAATCAAGCTCAGGGAAAAGAGAATACAGGCGATTGTATTCCATATCCCGACGCATAAAAATCATTTGACATAGTGGGTATGGACTATCATATATGTTAGTTATTGATTACTAACATATATGATAACAAGGAAAATCCCCATGAACCTGCACAGTCAGTTATTGACGATCAATGGTATTCAGTTAAAAGTAGTAATTGAGGGCAACGGCCCTGATGTGATTCTCCTTCACGGTTTTCCCGATTCGTCCCAGGTATGGCGGAACCAGATTCCTGCTCTGGCTGCGGCGGGATTCAGGGTTATCGCACCCGACCTGAGGGGCTGCGGTGAATCCGACGCGCCGACAGGGAAAAAATGCTATTCCGTTGATGCCATAATCAGCGACATTATTGAATTGATGAGGCAGTTGGGAATCAAAAAGGCACGCCTGGTTGGTCATGACTGGGGAGCCAACATTGGATGGATATTTACCGGCCGTCATCCCGACCTCGTGGACCGCTATGTTGCCCTTTCAGTGGGCCACACCATGGCCTATCGCAGGTCCGGGTTGCGGCAGGTTATGCGTGCATGGTACGCGGCCCTTTTTCTTGTGCCGGGTATATCCGAAGCGGTTTTCAGAGCCTTCAACTGGCGCTTTCTGCGGAAGATATCGAATAATCATCCCGAAATCGAACACTGGATAGAGAACCTGTCACGACCCGGCAGATTGACCGCCGGCTTGCGATGGTACCGTGACAATACCGTTGCCATGCTCACCATGAAGGTGCCTACAATAAAAGTTCCCTGCATGGGAATCTGGAGCGACAATGATTCGTTCCTGACCGAGAAACAGATGCTGGACAGTGAAAAATACATGGAGGCGCCCTGGATCTACGACCGGATCGAGGACGCAGGGCACTGGATGCAGATGGATACTCCGGATTTGATAAACCAGCTGCTGGAGCGGTATCTTAAGCTGAATCTATAAAAAGCCGATATGGTGCTGAAAGGTTAAAGCCTCAAAAGGAACCACTACAGTTCATAATTTAATGTTTGCCGAGATTGGCCTGCAGGAAGTCCTCCATCTGCACAACAAGTTTTTCAAAGGGTTCGCCCACGTACGGCTCAAAATGCCCCATGGGCAAGCCGATGTAGGTGGCATTTTTCATCAGCGTTGCCGCCTTGCGGGGACCGTCGGGTGGAAAGAGCGAATCCTTTTCCGCCCCGATGACCAGGGCCGGGCACGTAATCTTCGCGGCATCGCTGATCGGCCGATAGAAGGTCAGGGTAAAGACGATATTGGCCGGACAAAAGTTATCCTTCCCGAATGTTTCGGCATCGCTGCCTAATAAGTTTATCATGCCGGTCCAGGCATCGGCCGTGCTCATCATGCCGAACTCACCATCGGGCGTACTCGTGATCAGCACATTATGACGGTGATCGGTGAATATAGCATCAAAAATATCCCGGAGGCCGTGGTATATGGCCCTGATCTGAAAAGACAGACTGTAGTTAAAGGCCGTGGTTATACCGTCGGTAAAAGGTACCTGGGCGACAATCGCCGAGATGCCGGGGTCACGGGAAGCGATGACCGTCACATGCCCGGCACTGAAGGATGTGCCCCACAGGGCCAGGCGTTTTGCATCCACAATATCCAGAGTGCGCACATAGCTGATGGCCGCTTCCCAGTCCTCAAGATGCCGGGAGGGGTTGATATAATTGCGGGGAAGGCCTTCACTGTCGTTGAAACCGCGATAATCGAAGAGAAATACGGCCATACCCCGCCGGGCAAACCGTTCGGCATAGGCGGGCAGCCTCATCCAGCGCTGACCGCCGAAGCCATGGGCCATGACGACTACCGGGGGCTTGACTGCACCCTTTGGCAGATAAAGCCATGCCCTGCATTTGTCGCCCTGACTCACAAAGGTCTGATCAAGCCGGTTGAAGCGAAACAAGCCGGCGGGGGCCTGGCTTTTTTTTACCGGCACCTCACCGGCACTGGATATGAACGTAAAAAACAGGAACAGGAAAACCAGCCATACTCTTTTCATCATAAACCTCCGCAATACTCTAATTTGGATGCGCCTGTTTGCTCATTAATATTGCTATTTCGGCATTGATAATATGTATGTATAAAAGCATCTTTATCTAAATATGAAAGATATTTCATATTGTCAAGCATAATATGAAATTATTTTCATATTATGCTTGCCTTCTCCGGCATTCTATCTTCAGGTGAAAAGCAGGAGAATATTCGTGTCAGAGCAAAAATATAAAGCCAGGAACCCCGTGCAGAAACGGGGAATAGAGACAAAAAAGAAAATCATCGAGGCAGCCGAGGCCCTCTTTGCGGAAAAAGGGTATCATAAAACCAATGCGCTGGAGATAGCAGCCCGTGCCGATGTGGCAACCGGCAGCTTCTACGGCTATTTCAACAATAAAAAAGAAGTCCTTGTTGAAGTCATCAGGAATTTTTACGCCCATACGTCAGAAAAGGTTCTCAACAGATACCAGGCCCAGGTTCACGGCACCACTGCCGACAACTACCGGGAGGGGAAAAAATTAATCCATTTCATGATAGAAGCGCTCTATACAGCCCATGAAGTCAATCCCTCGCTCCATCGGGAATTCCTTGCCATGATACTGCTGGACAAGGAAATCGAGTCCATAAACCGCGAAGAAGAACAAAAGGTCATTAGCGCCATGACATCATTATTGAACGCCTACAGCGGACTTATCCGCGTGAAGGATGTTGAAGCTGCCGCGTTTCTTCTCTACCGGGTCAGCGAGGAAATCATTCACCGCATCAGGATACTGGGAACTGATTTTGACAGCAGGCGATTGATAACGGAACTGGAAGACATGATCTGCCGGTATCTTCTCGGGGAGGGGTGACAATCCCTCTCTCACACATTGAGCCTGCTGAAGCATCCGAACCGGCTTCTGTCACTGGACCATCAGGGCATGCGAGGAGAACAATCCGACGATAATCGCCACCGCCGCCAGAGCGACGAGGCCTTCTTTCCGCAGAGTTATTTTTTTCATCGATGCGATGTTCTGCATCAAGACGCGCCGATGCATGATTATGTGAAAAATGGAAAAAATCGTGAATAGAAAGGCGGACATGTTATGGACCGACATCCAGAAATGTCTCTCCAGCGTCATGTCGGCAAGCTGCAGATTATGATTCATTATCCCCGAAAAAGGCAGCAATAATCCCGAGAACAGAAGCGCCGTAGAGATAAAGGCCCGTCTGTTGAATGTTTTTTTCACCTTGCCGGTGCCGCCGGTATTATCCTTCAGATTTTCCAGGGAAGTAACGGCGTCGCTTGTATTTTTCTTCATGTATGATTCCTCCTTTTCATGATACAATAATAACACAGGGGATGGATGCACGGCGTTAACAATTGTTAACGAGACATGCTACAACCGCTTTTTTAACCGGCTCAGGGAAACGGCAGTAATGCCGAGATAAGACGCGATGTAGTGCTGGGGAACACGGTCCGCGACGTGAGGATGATTGTTTACGAGATCAATGTAGCGTTCCATGGGACTGTCTTTGATCCGGGAAAGAAACAGCCGGGCATAGTGTCCGAGCCGCTGGATGACAATTTTCTGGAAGTTTTCATTCAACTCCGGCAGATCCTGAAGCATCTGACTAAAATCCTTTTTGCTGACGGCGATAATCCGGGACGGTTCAATACTTTCCAGGCTGAACAGGCTGGGTTTTCCATCAATAAAGCTTTCGATGGATGATACTGCCTGATTTTCAAAGAAAAACTGGAAGGTGATGTCCTTCCCGTCTTTGTTGAACCAGAGGCGCAGACATCCTTCCCGGATAAAATACATATATCGGGCCATCTCTCCTTCCAGAAGGAGCGTGGTTTTAGCCCCAATGCTCTTCTCTTTAAAAAGATGCCCGTATTTGTCCCGGAAGCCGGGAATACTGTCTGTCAGCCTGTCCAGCATGGTGATATCCTGAATTTCCCTGGAATTGGAGAGTCATGTATCTTCTCATGAATAATGCAAAATACCATATTTAACCGTGCATACCTTTCCAGAGCCCGTTAAAAAAACTCCTGGCATTGGCTCCTAAAACCCTGTTATTGTAACCGCCTTCCTGTACTACAAGAGTCGGCAAATCCATGCGTCCAATGGCCAGCCCGTTGTTGTAAAAGTCCTTTCTGAGGAGATTCCAGGTTCCGGTCGGATCCCCCTTGGCAGTATCAAGTCCGAAGGCAAGCACAAGAAAATCAGGTGAATATCGCTTTATTCTTGCAATAGCTTTTTTCAGTGTTTTGATATATTCGCTGCCGGTGATATTTTCCCGTAGCGGATAATTTATATTATATCCCTCACCGGCGCCCTTCCCCTTTTCATTACTGAATCCGGAAAAATGGGGATATTCAAAATCAGGGTCCGCATGGATCGAAACCGTCAGGACATACTGCTTTGCATAAAAAATATCCTGCTGGCCGTTACCATGGTGATAATCCACATCGAGAATTGCCACCTTCCCGTAATAACTCAGATAATTCGCAGCTATAGCCGTGGAGTTAAAATAACAGAAGCCGCCGAAAGAATTTCTGTCCGCGTGATGTCCCGGTGGACGAACGAGCGCATAGGCGATTCTGTTGCCGTCCAGTAATTCAAGGGCTCCCGTAAGAGCGCAATCAACGGCGCCCCGGGCCGCCAGGTAGGCGTTCCGATTGATGGGACTGTAAACATCGATACAGTAATACCCCGCCCGCGCTGCCAGTTTTCGCGGCGGCTTAACGGATTTCCGGATGGGGAACACGTCGGGATAGAGTGTCTTTCCCGGCTCCAAAGCCATGGTGACCTGTTTAAAATAGTTAATAAAATCTGAATCATGCACTTCCCGCAGATACCTTTCAGGAAACTTTTTTATTTTAACTCTCCGGAAAAGTTGTGTTTTTTCAAGTTCACGAAGGATGCTCTTTATTCTGACAGGAGATTCAACATATCCCCGCTCGCGTATATGATGTATTTCATGCCCATCATTATGGATAAGGGAAATTTTGTTATCCTCTGAAAGGAGACGAATTTTATAGTCGGGCTCCTGTTTCATATAACGGGGCTCCCGAATGGACACCGGATCATCCTGTATTGACCGAATAACCGACTGAATATCGCGGCGGCCGCATGAGGGGTCGTATTTCCGTTCAAGAATGGAACGTATAATCAGCTTTGCCTCGGCCGCCGGAAGCCCGCTTTTCCGATCAAGATTATCATAGAGAAGAAAATAGGGATTGTGATAGTGATTTCTGCTGTTTGATTCGTATGATGTATTGATTATTGGACGGGCCCCGTGCCTCTCATAAAACCTGATTCTCGCTTTGTTTTGTCTCAGTACCTTTTTATCCCTGAAAACTCTGCCGTCATCGGTCATGCATTCAATAAAAATACCCGCCGACTTCAGGTTCAGAGCCTCTTCCCTCACGCGTTCATAGAGCGCGCTGCCTGCTCCGCCGCCCTGCTTTTCCTGCGCCAGTGCCATGAGGTCAATAAAACAATAGTTCAGATCCGGCGCATAAGACATTTGAATAAACCCCTTCATGTATCCCCGGGTATCTTCAGCCACAAAAAACATATACTTCATTTTTTTATGATAAGGATTTCTGAAGAACCTGCGTATATCTTCGAAGGATTCTTCCGTCATATCGGCAATCTGGTTACGGGTGATCTCGATAATGCGGTCAATCGCTTTTTTGTTTACCGGAAGAAGGTCGTCATATATTCTGCGGATACTGAAGCTCATGTGTCATCCTTTCGATTTACGACTCATCACGAAAAAAATCATTGAGTTCTTTCACCGCCCTGAAGCGTTTGGCCAGTTCCCTGACAAAATCAGCTGCGAGTACCTCATGATCAGTAAAGGACGCCATGGAATACAGGTCCTTGAATTTCAGGTACTCCGCTGCCGGGCTGTCTTTGGCGAACCCGCGCGGAACATTGACCAGCGTTTCGCCATATATCCCGTCGAAATACTTTGTAAATGATTTTTTTGTAATGATCGCGTTGAAGGTGGAGAATTCCCTTTCTATCTTTTTCCGCACCTTATACAACACTTCCGGTTCAGGTCGATAGATGCCGCCCCCGGCCATACAGTTGCCAGGTTCAATGTGCATATAATACCCGGCCGGCTTCATCTTGTTTCCTTCCGGAGATAACACTGCGCCAAAATTCGTTTTGTACGGTGTCTTGTCTTTAGCAAAACGCGTGTCGCGGTAAATTCTGAACATGCAGTCACCGGGCATCAGGTGCTCTATTGATGCATCGAATTTGGCGACCAGGGATATGAGGTACATCAAAAATCCTTCTATATTGGCCCTGGCTTTGTTATACTCGGATTTATGGGCGGTAAACCATTCCCTGTTGTTGTTTTTCCTAAGGTTCTTTAAAAAATCGAGTGTGCTTTTTTCTATCATGGCGCTGTCCTTTTGTAACCGTTCTGAAAAAGTTTAATCGAATGATCGTGACCTGTCAATCATTTCCGGGGCGTAATAATGTTTACGTGGGTTAAAAAGCCTTACTCGCTGTATCCCCCGCGAATATTTGGAATACGATCATGAAAGATATATTTTGATATCTTTATTATAGGACCTCTCAAAAAATATAAAGGTTCACTTATAATTTATGTATTGATATAGTAAAAAAACAGATTATCATGATAATGCAGATATATCATGGAGGAAGAATCCGATGAGAAAATTACAAAAAATGTTAATTTTTCTGGTTCTGGCATTTCTCTGGCCCCATGCTCTCACTCCACAGGAGAAAACCGTCAAAATAGTTGTGGCCGATTTTGATGTTTTTTTAATTGAAAAAGAATACGGGGCCATCGTTTCAGAAGTACTTGTTTCCAAATTATCATCCGACGGTACAGTCCGTGTCATAGAGCGGAGCAAACTCAATAAGATCATCGAGGAAATGTCCCTGGCCCAGACCGGTCTCATTAATCCCGAAGATGCCGTGAAAACAGGCAAACTGGCCGGCGCGAACCGTATGGTGGTCGGTTCCGTGGGGAAACTGGGAGTGGAATATGTGGTTAACGCCCGTATAATCAACGTGGAGACCGGCAGGGTTATCAAGGGATTCTCCCTCTCGGGGACAAATGAAAGCGATATATCGGCCATGACATCGAGCATGTCGCTGCTTATCCTGAAGGTGCTTGCCGGTGATGAAGTAACCATACCCGAAAATTTTCAGTCGAAATCAGCGGTTATAAAAAAGGAAACTGCAGTAAACGCAAAAAGCATTACCGGTTACTGGATGACCGAGTGGTACGATGGCAGGGGCAAACACACCGGGTCCATGCACCTTGTTCAGTCAGGAAGCAAGTTGACCGGATGGACCGTTGAATCGATCGGCGCGGCATCGATCAATGCTCGTTTCATCGACAAACAGCTCAAAGGTATGTATACGGCCTCCTACGGATCGGGAACATTCGAGTTTACCCTGTCGGAAGACGGCAACCGCCTGCTCGGCAGCTATACGGCAAGCCACGGTGTACATAACACATGGAACGGCTCTCGCATGACCTTCCCGGAACCGGTACTTCAAAAGGGCAGTAAAGTATTCTCCGACTGGGGAAAGGACATCTGGACCTACCCGGGCACCATCACCGGTATTGAGAACGGAAAATTTTTTATTACTTATGACGATGGCGACACCGAATGGGTACAAAAAGAACGCATATACTCTCAGCAATTAATGGCCGGTGAAGTCATCTATGTGGCCCAGCAGAATAAAAGTTACTATACCTACGCCACGGTAGTAAAAGCAGAGAATGGCCGCGTATACGTGGAATATAAAGACGGCACCAGGAAATGGGAGCCCCTCGGCATGGTACGTCTTCTACGGGTTCGCGCCGACGGGTACTGATGCCACAGAAAAAGGAATGATTTAAATTTATGATTCGGGAGATTCCACCGCCGGCCAGAATCCACAGAAAAGCAATACTATTCCGATGACGGGAAGCGAGAGTGTGAGCAGGGGAAGCCTGTAGAAAGGCATGTCTTCATTCACGCTGTAGCCAGAGGATAAGCGGTGAATCTTTCCTTCTTTGGAAGAGCAGGGCAATATTGACTGTTTTTTACTTACATGGTTCATAACTGCCGGCACGGTTAAATAGAATATACTGCGTCTTGACTCTAAGGGGGAAAAACACGCGGGTCTAGTGAAAAAGATGACGCGAAACTTGGAAATGAGACTATTGTAATTTTGACAACACATACGGAACTTTCACAAAAAAAGAAAGCCGCCCGGTATTCCCGGACGGCCTTGGTCGTTCCACTATAAAAATCTGCAGAATTACTTCTTCCCGTACCCGATCCCCGATAACGCGTCACCGATCTCCGTTAGAATGACAGGATCATCGATGGTTGAAGGAACCGTGTATTCCTGGCCGTCGGCTATCTTCCGCATGGTGCCGCGCAGGATCTTCCCGGAACGCGTCTTGGGAAGACGCTTCACGATCATGGCCTGCTTAAAGGCCGCCACGGCGCCTATCCGGTCACGCACCATCTGCACCAGGTCCTTCAGAATATCATCATGACTTTTCGCCGCCCCTTCCTTCAGCACAACGAAGCCCATGGGAAGCTGGCCCTTGAAATCGTCGGCCACGCCGATAACGGCGCACTCCGCCACATCGGGATGCGTGGAAATGACCTCCTCCATGGCGCCCGTGGAAAGGCGGTGCCCAGCCACGTTTATGACATCATCAACGCGTCCCATGACATAGACATAATCGTCCTGGTCGATATAACCGCCGTCTCCCGTGAAATAGTAGCCCGGAAAGGGGTCCATGTATGACTCCTTGTACTTCTGATCATTCTGCCACAGCGTGGGCAGCGTACCGGGAGGCAGGGGCAGCTTTATGACCACGAGGCCCTCGGTTCCCGCCGGAAGTTTGTTCCCATCGCCGTCGATGATCTCTACCCTGTAACCGGGAACTGCCTTCGTGGGCGAACCGGCTTTTATCGGAAACTGCTCCAATCCCATGCAATTGGCAGCGATTGGCCAGCCCGTTTCGGTCTGCCACCAGTGGTCCACAACGGGCCGCTGCAGCATATCACTGGCCCAGTGATAGGTGTCGGGATCGAGGCGCTCACCGGCAAGGAAGAGGGTCCTGAAGCCGGAAAGATCATATTTCTTCAGGTATTCGCCGTTGGGGTCCTCTTTTTTTATGGCCCGGAAGGCCGTGGGAGCTGTAAATAAAACCTTCACGTTATGCTCATTGATGATTCTCCAGAATGCCCCGGGGTCCGGGGTTCCCACGGGCTTTCCCTCGTAGAGTATGGTAGTGTTCCCGTTCAGGAGCGGCGCGTACACGATATAAGAATGCCCCACGACCCAGCCAACGTCGGAAGCGGCCCAGAAGACCTCACCGGGCTGCACATTGTATATGTTCTTCATGCTCCACTTCAACGCAACGGCATGGCCGCCATTATCGCGGACGACACCTTTGGGCAGACCCGTAGTGCCCGATGTGTAGAGAATATAGAGGGGGTCCGTGGCCTTGACCTGAACACAGGGGGCCGGGGACGCTTTTTCCATGGCCTCTTTCCAGTTCAGGTCCCTGCCGGTCGTGAGAGATGCCGCTGCCTGCTCACGCTGGAGGATGACGCATTTCCCCACCTTGTGCGAAGCCAGGCTGATGGCCTTGTCAAGGAGCGGCTTGTATTCTATGATCTTCTTGCCTTCGATGCCGCACGAGGCCGAAACAATGAGTTTCGGTTTGGCGTCATCTATCCGTATGGCCAGCTCGTTGGGAGCGAATCCGCCGAAGACGACGGAATGTATGGCGCCGATGCGCGCGCAGGCCAGCATGGCCACGGCAGCTTCGGGAACCATGGGCATATACACGATAACGCGGTCGCCCTTTTCTATTCCCTGGGAACGAAGTACGCCGGCAAAACGCGAGACCAGGTCCAGCAGCTCCCCGTACGTATATTTTTTGACGGTCCCCGTCACAGGGCTGTCGTAGATAATGGCGGTCTGGTCGCCGCGACCCTTTTCCACATGAAGATCAACGGCATTATAACAGGTGTTCATCTCACCATCGACAAACCACCGGTAAAACGGAACATTGCTGTCGTCCAGGACCTTCGAATAATTTTTTGTCCAGACAATATCCCCGGCAGCCTTCCCCCAGAAAGACCCGGGGTTGCTTATGGACTCTTCATACGCCTTCTGGTATTCTCCCATAAAGAACGCCTCCTGATGTTTTATTTTTTTTTATGTAATATTTTCCCGGGTCTTTTCATCTGAACATAAAACCTGACAGGCTTCTATTCATCAAAAACAACCCTGAATTTATATTTGTTTTCCACGAAATAAGTCCAGACGATCTCCACGGGGCCGCCGTCTTTATCATATACCGACGTATTGACCGTGAGAACCGGATCGAGCACCGCTATCTGCAGGCATTCCGCTATCTCGGAGCTGGCCCGCGTCACTTCAACTTCATGCCTGATAGTGCCGAGCCTGATATTGCAGACGCTTTCCAGCGTCTCCAGCATGGTCATATCCCTGAGATGCTGCTTTTCTATCATGCCGCCAATGTGCCGCGGCAGATAATTCACCGTGTAGCTCATGGGCTCCTGTTTGCTGAACCTGAGCCGCCGGAACACCGAGACCTTTTCATCGGGTGTGAGGCCGAGAAATTCCGTTATGTCAGGGCCCGCGTTCTGCACCGTGTTTGACAGCACGCGCACCGTGGTTACATCTTCTATATTGAAAATCTGGCGGTTGATACCAACCAGCTTTTCCTGCCGCACCCCCCGGGCTTCCTCGGTCCAGAAGGTCCCCTTTCCCTGCTTGCGGATAATGAAGCCTTTACCGTGAAGATGATCCAGGGCCCTTCGTATGGTCGTGCGGCTCACACCGAATATCTCCCGCATTTCCTCCTCGGGCGGAAGATTTTCAAGGGGCTTCATTTCCCCCCTTTTCAGCATATCAAGAAGGTAATCGGCTATCTGGTAATGCAGCGGGATCTGTCTGTTATCGAACCTGACTTTATTCATATTGATCGTATTGTATATTTGTATCTACATTGATACAAATAATAATCCTCCTTTTTCATGTCAATAAATATTTATGATTCTCAATATCTGCTTCACATTCTTCCTGTAAACTCTTCTTTTTATTCATTTCACCCCATTGAATCGGGCGAAATCAGTCAACATATTCCCCGGTGCGGCAAATAATTACATTAATGATATTGACACGGGGGCTATCTTTTCTACTCATAAATCTAAAATTTACTGGTTTTGCCGTATAATTTATGCATAATTGACTCACGACTCCCGGCAGAACAACAGCTGACGAACCAATACAGGAAGAGTATACCATGATAAAAAAGGGAACCCGCGATAAAAATACCACACCCGGCCCCAGGGGTGATAAAAATACCGCATACAGGAAAGACCTGGAGAAGGTCCTGTCCATGATGCGAAAAGGGAAGCTTGAGGGAGCCCTGCCCGCCGCCCGGGAAGGCCATGCCCGTGGAATTGAACTGAAGGACCCGGCGGGAACATCACAGCTCCTGTTCATTCTCAACGAGCTCCAGCTCTATGATGAATCGGCGATCCGGGCCCGCGAGTTCTGGGAGAAATCTCCCGTGTGGGATGAGACTGTCTTTGCCAATTCACTCTGCGCCTGGGTTTCGGCCGGCGATGACTTTCTGAAGGATGCCCGGTCCCTGTTAAAAAAATACCGCTTCGATTCCCTCGACGACTGGCGCCGCAAATTCGAATCCTTCGAATACACGCCTTCACAGATAACCTATATTTTCAACGCGGCCCTGGTATTCCACCACACCAAACAGGATACAAAAGCCCGGTCCCTCCTTACGGAGATTATGGCCCATATCGTTTATCACATTGATACAACTACGGGAGGCAGCCGGGATCTGACCGATGATCAGGTTGAATACTTCGCCCTGTTCCTGTCCCTCATCGGAGACAGCGCTGAATTCAGCACGCTGACTGAAGATAACGGATTCATTGAACTGCATGATATTATTTACGCGGAATAAAAAATAAACCTCAATTAACTCCGTGTCTCCAGCGAGCTGCTGCGAGCGGGTGGTGATATTAAAACACTGCATCGGGAACGCGCCGGCTCCATATATTCTCAGTATAAACTCTCAACGGGGATACTTATATGAACACAATCTTCCACCGGGCCTTCAGTCCCGCCATCATACTTGTTACGGCCGCCATGATTATCACGGTCTGGAACCCTCTTATGGGAAGGGAGAAAAAATCCTATACCGATCCGCGCACCTATGCCAGGGCCGAAGTTATGAAAATCGAAAAAATAGACGTTGCCCCGGGATCGCATGATGTGGAGACCAGGGTCCACCTGAAAATAGTGGACGGTGACCGAAAAGGCGAGACCTTCGTTTCGGTTTACCGCGGCGAGGACGAAATGCCCGAGGGCATGTTCTACCGTGAGGGCAACACGGTCTTCATCGGCATTTCCAAACTAGAAGGTTCCGATATAAATGAATTCATTTCCCTGTATGACGTGGATAACACCGGAGGTATTATCGCCCTGGGAATTCTTCTGCTCATCACGATCATCGTCGTGGGCAGGCTCAGGGGCATCATGTCCATGATTTCCCTGATCGCCACGATCATCCTGATCTTTTTCATCCTCATTCCCATGACGCTCAAAGGCCACTCACCGCTGCCCATCGCCGTAGCCATCTCTCTCTTTGCCATGGTCGTCACCATACCCATCATCGTGGGATTCAGGATCAAGGCCGTGGCAGCTATCCTGGGGGGCTCGCTGGGCATCATCCTCGCAACTATACTTTCCCTATTATGCGGCCTTTTCATGCACCTTTCCGGCATAGTTACCAATGAAATGATGACCGTCTTTTACGCCTCGAATGTCGACGTGGACCTGCGGGGACTTGCCCTGGCCGGAATCGTTATAGCGGCCCTCGGGGCCATTATGGACGTCTGCATTTCCATCGCCTCAGCCGCGGAGGAAATATTCCGGGTGCATCCGGAAATATCGGCCCGCGAGGCTTTCCGTTCCGTAATCACCGTGAGTTCCGACATGCTGGGCGCAACGGTGAACACACTTCTCTTCGCCTACGTGGGAAGCGCCCTGCCCATGGTTCTTCTCATTGCCATGCGCATCCAGCCCGACATGCCTTTCTGGCTCATATTCAACTACAATCCGGTTTTAAGCGAGTTGGTTAAATCCGCCGTGGGGTGCATAGGCATGTTTCTCAGCATGCCGGTAACGGCGTTTATTTCCATACACCTGCACAGGAGACGGCAGGCCCGTACTTCACAGGCATAAGAATTCACGAACAGAAAAAAGAGAAGTCAGCCACGGAGACACAGGGACACAGAGAGTCTGGATGTATAACAACGTATATGCTGCAACTAAAAATGAAAAAGCAGACCGGAAAAGGCAAGATATACGAAGACAATAGCAAACGATGTATGCTGGATACGCACTGATTTAAAAAATAATTTTTATATAGGAAAAGAATTCCTCACTAATAAAGCGGCCTGATGACATCGAATTCCACAACACCCTGAATTACTTCCTCGACCTCGGACTGGTTTTGTGAAGGGAAGCGGATGCAGACCCCGCAGTTGGAACTGATATGGCGAGGCACGGGGATGAGTTTATAGGGAGTTCCCTTCTGCTTCAAGAGCCGGTCGGCATACATGGCACAGTTCACGGAGTGAAAGAGAACCACGTGATATGATTCGGTGCCTATCATACCGATATGACCTTCCCGGGCCCGGTCATTGCCTCGGCGATATCATACATGTTCGATACGATACCGGCACCAAGCTGATCGGTGATGCCGAAAAAGTTCAGGCAGGTGCCGCAAACCAGTACTCGCACACCGCTGTCCTCCAGGGCCTTGATGTCGTCAACGACCGGCGAATCCTTCACGGTCAGTTTCACGCCTGTGTTAAAAAATATAAGAATGCCGGGCCGGTTGTCTATTTCCGTCACGGTATGCAGGAAGCTTCGTATGAGGATGGCACCCAGCTCCCGGTCTCCCCGCCCCATGACGTCTTCAGAGATAACCACGACCAGGGGTCCCGATCCCGCTTCACCGGGCACTGGCGACTTCTCAACGACGGCAGTCTCACCCTTTTCGGCGGAGATATAAATGCCGTCGGGCTTTTCAGAAACAGCAAAGGAACATCCCGCAGAGGCCAGGAATCGCTTCACGTTTTCCCGTGCCGTTTCATTGTCCACAATAACCGTAAGGGCATCGTGTTTCTCCAGGGCCTTTTTCGTATTAATAACGGGCTGCGGACAGTCAAGACCGCGGGCATCGACCTGAAATGACATAATTGACCTTCCTTCTTTCAATATACGGTATTTCACGCTACATGAATAAGGTGCTGACACGGGTGAAAACTGTCAAGATAATAATCGATTTTTAGAATACTTAGTATTATATTTTACTCCGTGATCTCAGTGTCTCCAGTGAGGGTCAGCGAACGGGTGGTGGAAATTGCATGGACTGAATAATGGAACAACTACAAATAGTGTTGACTATGATTTGTCTTTTCTGATATCCTTGAACCCGGAAACGGAGGAATATGAAAACTTCACCAGGACAAAATCAAATGAAGGTAATTTTATCTATACTTATACTCTTCTGCCTCGCCGCAACAATGCCGCGGTGCAGCACCCCGCAGGGCAGGATAGCGGGCTCCTGGCAGTGCCTGTCCCGCTCCAATCCCGATCCCTTTTTCGCGAAATCCCTGGAGGGAACGGGCTGCCCCATCATTGTCGAGTTTAAGAAAAAGGGGACCTTTACCTGGCGCGAAGGAACGGACCCCGTGATCACCGGAACCTGGCGCAGTGAAGGAAATATCCTGGTCATGGAAATACCCGGTGAGGAAAACATACCGCTGAAAATCCGCTTTGAGGGGAAACAACTCATTCTGGATACCAATGACGGGTTTACTTTTGTAATGAAGAGAAAATAATGACTGCAGAAATATCAATCATTGGAGCCATCGAAGAAAACCTCTTTGCATATATCAGGCTTTTTGCAAAAAATGGTGTTAATGACTTCCACGAGGACGAGGAGGTGCTGCGTTTCATTTCGGATATCAATATCCCTTCCATGCAGTCCAATTCTATCTACAAACTGCATTTCAATGAAAATCAAGACATTGACAGGGCTCTGTCCCTGGCACTGAAACCCTTCCGGGACAGGAAAAATCCCCTGTTCCTCACCGCGGGTCCCTCATCAAACCCCGGTAAATTGGCTCCCTATCTTAAAAAACTGGGCCTCATGCACGCACAGACCCAGAGGGGTATGGCCATGGATATGGACAATTTCAACAAAGAACCGTCATTGCCCCGGGAACTCACGGTAAAAGAAGTGGCAACCGTGGAGGAACTACGGCAATGGCTCCGTATCTATACCGATGGATTTGACTACTCATCAAAACTGGCTGATTTTATCTTAAACAGTTACGGGGATATTTTCCTCGGCGCTCAAAGGCCCGCACGGCATTATATTGCTTATTATAAGGGAAAACCCGTGGCCACGTCATCTCTGTTTATCACCGGTGATGTAGCGGGCCTGTATAATATAGTGACGGTACCGGAAGCCCGCCGCAGGGGAATCGGCGAGGCTCTGACCCTCATACCCCTCATTGAGGCAAAAAAACAGGGATGTGTACTGGCCATTCTCCAGGCAACGGATATAGGGGGAAGAGTATACAGAAAACTGGGATTTGAGGAATTCTGTGCGCTGGAACTGTATATGAAACTCTATGGGTCATCACAGATTACCTTTATCCTCTCTTATCTGAAGAAAAAAATCATCAACTATGTCAGGGCCCTTTTCCCATTATGACTGACAACTATATTCAATAGAAAACCATACGAACAGCAAATAATTATTCCCGGGACAGCATTTCTGTTACTTCACTTCACTGAGACACACAAAGGGGACGCCCCTTTCAGAGCGCCCCCTTTTTAAATATATCTAAGGGTAGTAGTGTTTGCGTCACGGTCCTCCTTTTGTTATGAAGTATTTTTAAAGCCTCTGGACCTCGATACGGACATCGCTGTTTCTGTTATGGTGATTTACACAATTTAGAAATGCCCGCGCCTCGGCCTCGTTATCGTTAATCGCCTCAAGATTCATATGCTCAATATGTTCGCCACTTGTATTGTCTATGCAGGTGGTTTTATATTTATCGGGTACGTCCCACATCAGTTTCATTGCTTTTCTCCTGTGAAGAAGTATAGTGCTTTAGTATTATATATAATACTAAATTATCATGAATATGTCAAGCGTATCAGGATATTTTAAATGCATTTCTGAAAAAAGGAGAAGCCTTTCCTACCGTGGTCGGAGTTGTTTCGGAATGCCCGATTCACAGGGAACACCTGTGGCGCAGAGACCACATCCGTAGATGAAGATATGATATCTGCTGTTGCAGTAGCGGAGAGTGCCCGCCACCTTTTTATAGCAGGATTCCTTGTCGTGTCCCCCTTCATCTATGGCGCCGACGGGACATCGCCGCGCGCATTTCAGACAGGGTATCCCCTGCCGGTGAAGACACCAGGCATGGATGTCCCGGGGCCGCATCCTGTTTGGAGCAAGTTTCAGGTTCACCACGAAGCTGGCAAGACGGTGGGCCACCCCCCTTTCCGTTATAAGGAAATCCTGCATACCGAAAGTCCCCAGGCCCGCTGCATAGGCCATGTGGCGATGCGACCACGGCGATGCCCATCCAACACCGGGGTATCTTTTTTTATTAAACATGGGTGTTACATCAGGGGAAACGGCCAGGACACCGTGATCCATGAAAAAGGTTACCAATTCCCTGACAAGGGCCTGGCTGAATATTTCGCCGAGAAGACGGGTCTGGGCCCACCGTTCCGCGGGCCATTGGGTCATGTCCCTGTTATCCTTCCTGGTCGCGGCAGACACGGGAAGCACCAGGGCCACAACGGCAATGTCATCGGCAGCGGGAGCCTCCACGCCATTCCTCTTAGCCTGCCATGCCATAATCTCATGAGGAGTGAAATGGTGGGGTCCGATGATTGTTTTATATTCCTCGAAGATGATATCACTGCCCGGGACGAATCCCACCAGTGGTTCATCAAAAATCCGCTCTCCATGAAAGGGATATTCAAAACAATTCTCACCGTGAGAGATGACCTTTTCCGCAATAGTCCTTTCAAGCCGCTCTTCGCTAAACAGGGATCCGTGCAGGCCCTGGGTTTTTTTGTTCAGCAGGGGTTGGGGCGGAAAACCGAATCCCCGCATTTCTCCAATGGCGTTTCGTATGCCTCTCATATCGGATAGAAAGGAAAAACGGCGATATGCTGTTCTTATTACCGGCATTACTCCTGCCTTCTTATCTTTCTGATTATAGTACTTATTTCCGATGCCTTCATTCCTCAAGAGAGATACCATATTCATTGGATCGACAAAAAGCAACCGATTTTTCATGAGTCCCATCCTCATATTATCATTTACAATACCGGATACCATATGGTATTCTCCATCCGGTGCCTTCATCGGCATTGAAAACATGTGCTGGTGTCGATAGATTGATATACAGGGGAGTCCACAATGAAAGAGCGACTGAAAACCCATGTCTTTGATCTGCCGGTCCAGGAGCTGCGCCGGGGATATCTCAGCGACATTTACTTCTGGCGTGAAAAAGTGACCCTGGAACAACACGGACTCCACCCCGAAGTGACCATGCAGGTCTTCCAGAAAAATGACGCCATTCTCTGCGGCATCGACGAGGCCATCGCCGTACTCAGAGTGGCGAGCGGCCGATACCGGGACTATCCCCGGGCCTTCAAACTATTCGACAGGCTCATGGAACTCAAAAAAGACGGACGCCACTGCTACCTCCATGACCGCGAAAAATATCTTCGCGTCGTTTCGGAAAAAATGAATATTTCCAGCGAACTGGAATCCCTGTGGGAGGATGGATTTCACAACCTCTCCATAAACGCCCTTCACGACGGCGACACCATTGCCCCCTGGGAGACCGTGATGCACATTACCGGCGACGCCTCCCTCTTCGCGCACCTCGAGACCATTTACCTGGGAATCCTGGCACGGCGCACGAAAATAGCCTCCAATGTCCGCAAGGTTGTGGAAGCGGCAAAGGGGAAAACCGTCCTGTATTTCCCGGCCCGCTTCGATCACTGGGCCGTGCAGGGAGGTGACGGATACGCGGCCTATATAGGCGGCGTATCCGGTGTTTCCACCGACGCCCAGGCCGAATGGTGGGGAGCCCGGGCTTCGGGAACCGTCCCCCACGCCCTCATCGCCGCGGCTGAGGGAAGCACCGTTGAGGCCGTACGCATGTTCGGCGAGACCTACCCCGAGACCAATCTCGTGGCCCTGGTGGATTTCGATAACGACTGCATCGGCACATCCCTGGAATGCGCCCGGGCCCTGGGGAAACGCCTGTGGGGCGTCCGCTTCGACACTTCGGAGATGCTCGTGGATAAATCAATCATCCCCCGCATGGGAACCTTCCGGCCCACGGGCGTCGGACCGGAACTGGTATTCATGGCCCGTGAAGCCCTGGACCGCGAGGGATTCCAGCATGTAAAGATAATTGTTTCCGGAGGATTCAATGCCGAAAGAATATCGCGGTTCGAAGCACAGAAGGTCCCCGTGGACGCCTACGGCGTTGGAAGCAGCCTCATGCAGGGATCTAATGACTTCACAGCCGACATCGTCAGGGTGGGCGGGAAAAACCTTGCCAAGGTAGGCCGTGTTTATAAACCGAATACAAGAACGAAGCCCGTTAAGGCCTAGAGGAGGATACAATGAAAAAAACGCTCATACTGGTGGATATACAGAAGGATTTCTGTCCCGGCGGATCCCTGGCGGTAAAAGAAGGAGACAGGGTGGTGGAACCGTCAAACCGCCTCGTCGCATATTTTGAAGAAATGGGCCTGCCCATTTTCTTTACCCGGGACTGGCACACCGCAGACCATTCTTCTTTCAGGGAACAGGGGGGCATCTGGCCTCCCCACTGCGTTGCCGGAACGGATGGCGCCCGCTTTCACGAAGCACTGCACGTTCCCGGACAGGCCGTGATCATTTCCAAGGCGACTGAAAGGAATGCCGATGCCTACTCCGGCTTTGAAGGAACTGATCTGGCCGATCGCCTCAGGAGCCTGCGGGTCCGGCACCTGGTGGTGGCAGGCCTGGCCACGGACTATTGCGTGAAGAACACGGTACTGGATGCCCTCAAAGAAGGATTTTCCGTAACCGTCGCCATGGACGCCATACGGGCCGTAGACGTGAATCCCGGCGACGGCGAGAAGGCGATCGAGGAGATGAAGAAGGGCGGAGCAGATTTTATTGTGACACGGGAGATTCTGGCATGAAACCCCATCTCCTCATAAAGGACTATTACGGCATCCTGGACATCGCCAGGGACGCTTCGCCCGACGAGATCAGGGCCGCTTTCCGAAAAGCGGCCAGGCTCACCCATCCCGATGCCACAGGCGACGCGCGCAGCTATAATAAGTTCATCCTGATACGCGAGGCCTACGATATTCTCAACGACAGAACGCGGAAAAGGGAATACGACAGCCTTCTCGCTGCTGCGCAGCCACGGGAGAACGACAATTCAGATCAGTTCCAGCGGGCCTTCAGCGATTTTACTATTTCCGGTGAACCCTACCGCCATGAATGGGAGTACTTTGTCCGTCACCCCGATGACTACCTGGATCTTTTTGACAGTGTCATGAAGGCCATGATGTCATCGGCCCTGTCGGCCCTGTCCGGTCTTGTAATAACCCTCCTGATTTTTCTCGCTATTTTTATTCTACTGCCCCTGGGCGCCGCAGCCACGATACTGCTCCTGGGCCTGTCCACGGCCGGATCACCGGAACCCCTGGTGCTATTGATCATGGCCATACATCTCTTCAATATGAATAAAAATTTATTGGATACTCAACTGCAAAGTCTGGTAAAGGCACTCTCGGGAATCACTGTACGGCCACTCAGGGGAATTCCCCGGAAAACCGGCAGGTGGTTCATCTACTTCAATTATTGTGTCGCCCTTTCCCTGCTTATTTTATCAGGCTGCGTTACGGTACTGTGGATAACCGGGAAGAGCATGCCATATGGCCATTACGGCACAGCTGCAGCGCTTCTTATATCCGCCGCCCTGGTCATTCTCTTCGCCGTTTCCATTCCCCTGAGTTTTAATGTGATCAGGGAAGCGCTCTTCAACTATCCCGTTATACGATTGTCCAGATTCACTGTCGCGAGCGGCGGCTCTATAGAATACACAAAAAATAAATACATCCCCCGATAAAAATATTTCTTCTAAAATTTACAGAAATTTTTTCCGGAAAAATCTTGACATATTATACTGGTGTAGTCATATATCCAACTAGATGACGCAAGCAGCTGGGTAGCAGTAGTTGCAAACATAATCGGGAAGCTTGTACGTAAGTACAGTCTATATATATCCATGATATAAAAAATGCCTTGTCCTTGTGACGAGGCATTTTTTTTACTCCACCCTGTTAGTTCCCTCCCGCGTTCCGACAATCACACAACGGATAAAGCGCACAACACCAGGCAGTCCATACCGGGACTTTCACTAACGGACCTACCGGTCAGTCATGCAGAATACATTGAATGATCTTAAAACCCCATTCTGTCTTGACAAAATAATTATAATGTTCAACAATAATTTATATAACTATATACTATTAATTGACAGCATTCTAACCGTCAGGCGGTCATGAAAAGGAAAACCCGGTCTTCATGTTTTTAAATAAACACGGCATCATGAAAATTCATATGGCCGCGCTGCTCATCATGGCAGGAATGCCCCTTTCTGCCCGCACCGTAACACCTGCCGTACTCCTGGAAACGGGAAAAAACGAATATCCCCTGGGCACGCATGTTGATTACCTGGAAGACAGGGGCGAACGGTTTCTCATCGGTGATATTACGGCCGGCGGTAATGAGCTGCCCTTCATTCGCAGCGCGAAAGAAAACATCAACCTGGGATTTTCTTCATCGGCCTGGTGGTTCCGCTTCACCGTTAAAAACCTGGATCATGACAATGGGAGATGGCTCCTGGAACTGGGATATCCCCATCATGATTATGTGGAATTCTATGCGCCTAACGGCAAAGGAGGATATTCTTTAAGAATAGCCGGCGACCAGCGTCCCTTTGTCATGCGAGAGGTACAATACCGCAATTTTATTTTCAACCTTGATGTGCCGCGGAACCGGTCCATGACGCTGTACATTCGTATCAAGACCGAGAGCTCCGTCCAGGTGCCGCTCAGGCTCTGGGAGCCCGTGCGGTTCGCCGAAATGGTCGACGGTGAACAGTACGGCCTGGGCCTCTACTACGGTATCATGCTTGTCATGATTTTCTACAATCTCTTTCTCTTTTTCGGCATCAGGGAGAAGACCTATATCCTCTATGTGGCATACATCGCCGTGCTCACCCTGGCGCAGATGTCTCTCAACGGGCTGGCATTCGAGTATCTCTGGCCCAGCTGGCCCTGGTGGGCCAATAAAAGCGTTCTTCTTTCCCTCTTCGGCAGTATCTTTTTCCTGACACTTTTCGGCCGCGCCTACCTGGACTCACGGACCCATGTACCGCGCCTGGATAAACTGATGATTGCCCTGGCCGCGGCATCGTTTCTGGGAATGGTAATGTCCTTTACAGCGCCGTATGCCGTGGGAGTAAGATTCGTGGCCATCCTGGCTTCACTCCTCATCATCCCCTCTCCCGTCGCGGCATTTTTATGCTGGCGTAAAAAGGTTCCCTCGGCGCAATATTATCTCATCGCTTTCATGTTTTTTTTATTCGGTGTCATGTGCATCGGCATGCGAAACCTTGGACTTATGCCCAGGGGATTTATCACAACCTATTCCATCCAGATTGGGGCGGCGCTCCAGGTGGTCCTTCTCTCCCTGGGTCTCGCCGACCGGTTCAACATCATGAAAAAGGAAAAGTTCCTTGCGCAGAAAGAGATGCTGGAGACTCAGGATAAGCTGGTATCCCATCTCACGGAAATGGACAGGATCAAGGACGAAATGAATAAAGACCTGGAGATAAAGGCAGATGAGAGGACATCACAGCTCCATTCAGCCATGGAGGAGATGACGATCATAAACGAACAGCTCACACAGGTCAACAGCGAACTGGAAAACGCCCACCAGAGCACGGAAATCGACATGATGATGGCCGGCAATATCCAGAAGACCCTCTTCCCCATGGACCCGCCCCGTACCGACGAATGGGACGCGGCCTTCCTGTTTCGTCCCATGGCCGGTGTGTCCGGGGACTTCTATGATTTCTATCAGCAGGAGGATCAGCTCCACGGTGTCGTGCTCCTGGACGTATCGGGCCACGGCGTCGCCTCGGGCCTCATCACTATGATCGCCCGGACGATCTTTCACCGCCTCTTCTATAAAATGCGGACACAAAATTTAAACGATGTCATCGTTAAGGCCAATCAGACCCTCATCGCTGAAATCGGGAAAATTGACAACTACCTCACGGGCATTATGCTGCGCTTCGAGGGTGATATGGTGGAATACGTAAATGCCGCCCATCCCCACATGTACCTGCGGAAGGGCCGTTCCCTCAATGTTTACACCATAAACAAAAAAGCCGGTGATTTCCGGGGACATTTCCTGGGCCTGGAAGTCATGAATAAGACCTACGAAAGGCTCCGGTTCCGCATGGAACAGAACGACACATTGCTGCTCTATACCGACTGCCTCCCCGAGGCCTATTCAGCGACGCATAATGAACAGTACGGTGAAACACGTATCATTGACGCCCTTGGCAATGCGCCGGCAGGGACAGCGTCGGAGATTCTCGATCACATCATGGGAGATTTTTTTACCTTCACGGGAGACCGGTCCCTGAACGATGACCTGACGGTTATACTGATACAAAGAAGAATATGATTCTCCTTTTCTCTGTTTATTCAGGCCTGAACTTTTTACCGGTCTTTCGAGCCAGGAGCAGATTGGATTTCCCCGGCCCTATCTTTGCACCATAGCCGAAGTTGAAATCAAAGGAAATATTCTGCTGCCGATAGGCTGCGGCAAGATCGGCCTGTCGCGGCGGGTCGGGAATATCTTTCAGTGACACGGGCGTGTCATATCCTCCAAAGAGCGTTATCTGAAACCCGCCCGATTCGAGGAAATACCGGTAAGGGACTCCCGAATCGTCCTGGACCACCATGCAGCTCCGGTCAAGGAGCGTATGACAGAAATCACGGTAATTCTGGTAGTGCAGGAGATAGATAGCCGATTTCAGCATGGTGTTTAAATATCCCGCATTTTCCAGATACCGCGCCAGGGAAGACTGTTCCGCCAGCGAATCGCCCCTGAGACGCATCTGGAAATAGACGATGCTTCGTTCAGTCCGGTCCCCGCGAAAAAAACGTATTCTCAGACCCTCTGCGGTGTCCTTTCGGGATTGTACCAGACCCGGCAATTGAGGGGCAACCGTTCCATCAGGAAGAAGGATTATCCGCTCCACATCGCGTATGACAAAGCCGAGCCTGGCGGCAAAAACCAGGAGAACCGGCGCCACGCCCAGGTCCCGGGAACCCTCGATTTCATTTTCCATTGTGTTGCTGATTAGATAATTTCGTGACGCAATAGACATTATGAACCTGCGTATGGAGTGCAATTCCCGCTCGAGCCGGGGACCGGAGAAAGAGACGGGATCGTCTATGGAGCCGATGCGCTCCAGGGCAACCATGACATAAGCAGGGGCATGGGGATAGACGGAATAGAAGTTGACCAGGTCAGCACCGCTCAGAGGGTAGAATGCCGTATTTTCCCTGCAGGATTTGCCTATATGGGAATCACGCCATGAGGCGATTCGGCTTATATTGCCCTCGCTGACACTCTTCCAGAAACCATCCATGAAAGCGGCATGCTGCTGATACGCCTTGCTCTGTGTAAGCCCGTAAAGTCTGCTTGTTTCCGCCACGGGCATCCCGGCAAAAAACCGGGAAAGTTCCACCCATCGCGAGTCTCCCGTAACAGCCGCGGAATACCTGGACTGAGAACAGGCCGACAGAACAAGCAACGCGGCTGCAAGTATCCCCGTGAAACATTTTCGATAAGACATGTATGCACCCCTGTTAAAATTTCGCGTAATGATACCGGCTCAGGCACTCCGGTCAATCCTTTTATATGACGTGCTAAGGGATCACGGCGATATGCCGTGATACGCACTTTTTTTCTTCAGCTTTCACAGGAGAATAATCGATACTCTCAAAAAGAGCCTGTCTAAATTCGGAGGTATTTTCTATGGAATTCTCGCACCCCCTTCCCTGTATCGTGGGCAGCCTGGCCGTGTTTTTCATTATACGGCAGATATCGGTCATTTTTAAATTTAAATTTATCCGGCTCATCACGACGCCTCTCATTACCTACTGTATCGTGGCCCTGGCTGTTGTAGGCATTTTCCGAAGCGGCGGCAGCGGCTGGATGATACTGGCGGCCCTGGGACTCTCCCTCATCGCCGATGCCGTTCTCATGATCCCCGGCGTGGATCTCTTCGCCCACGGGCTCATTTTCTTTCTCGGGAGCCATATTTTTTATACCGCGGCCTTTTCCCGCGGTTATTCATTCCTGTGGTGGGATATCCTCACCATCGTGGTTCTCCTGTCCCTCATGATCTTTCTGGTCATACGTTTCCACCGGGGAGGCAAACTGGGGAAAATGATGGCCCCCGTCATTGTTTATATCACGGCCCTTTCATGCATCGTGTTCTTTTCTTTCAACGGATTTCTGCGCGGAGGGGATACGGTACATTTGCTGACCGCGGGAGGCGCCATTTTGTTTTATGTTTCCGATGTGATTCTCGGCTGGGCACAGTTCGTGAAGTATCACCGCCTCAGCACTCTATGGGTGTGGTTCTTTTACGCACCGGGACAGTTTTTCATCGCTCTGTCGCTGGTTATATAAAATATTCATTCGGGGCATCTTTTTATCGATCTTTTCCTCTTTCACACAGGCTTGAGTCCCTATGTGCGCTTTGTTTCATTAATTTTGCCGCCACCGTTGACAAAATGGTGTCCGCGTAGTATGCTTGATTCCATATCACCTGATTCACGGCCCATGAAACAGTGAAATGGATCACCGAGCTATGCCGGAAAATAAATCAGACAGAAAAAATATCTCCCATCAAAAGAACGATATGTATCGTTCCATGATGGAAAACACCGGCGATGTCTATATGCGCTTTGATCCAGAGTTCCGCCACCTCTATGTGAGCCCCTCGGCAGGAGCCTACTCCGGTATGGAGCCTGACACGATGACCGGGAAAACCCACAGCGAACTGGGATTTCCCGGAGATCTCTGCCGATTCTGGGAAGAACAGCTTGGCAGTGTTTTCCGTTCCGGCAATCCCGTTGAAACGGAATTCGAGTTCAACTCGGCAAAGGGCCCCGTAATCTTCAACTGGCGCCTTGTCCCGGAACGCGACGAGGCAGGCACAATAACTTCTGTTATATCCGTAGCCCGCGATATGACCCGTATACGACGGGAGCAGCGGGAGAAAGAAAACCTGCTGCGCCTCCAGAATATCATCATCGACAGTGCCGATATATGGCTCGATGTTCTTGACCGCGAGGGCAATGTCATAATCTGGAACAGGGCGGCGGAACGAATAAGCGGATACAGCGCCGGGGAAGCAACAGGCCATGGAAAAATATGGGAATGGCTCTATCCCGATGAAGAATACAGAAAAAAAATATCAGCGACAGCCATGGAAATAATAGAGGGGCTTCGCGTGGCCGAAGGATTTGAGACGGTCATCCGCTGCAAAAACGGTGAAGAAAGGATCATATCATGGAACTCCCGGAACCTCGTCGACGACAGGGGAATCATCATGGGAAGCGTCGCTTTGGGATTCGATGTCACGGAAAAAAATATGATCGAGACGGCCCTCAAGGAAAGCGAGGAGCACTACCGCAATATCTTTGAAAACGCTGAAGCCGGCCTTTTTCGTACACGCATATCGGACGGAAAGGTTCTTGACGTCAATGAAAAATACGCGCAACTCGCCGGCTATGATTCACGGGAGGAGTGCCTCAGGGAATTCGTTTCATCGAAAAGCTATGCTGATCCACGCCAGAGGGAATACATCGTACAGGAACTGAAGGAAAATGGTTTTATCCAGAACAAGGAAATTGAAATCATCCAAAAAAACGGCAGCAGGATATGGGTGAGTTTTTCCGCCAGGGTTTTTCCCGAAAGCGGATATATTGAAGGGGTTCTTATTGATGTTACAGAACGCATTAAAGCCGTACGTGCCCTGAAAAAAAGTGAATCATTGTATCGCAGCCTCTTTGAGGGAAGCCGCGACGGTATCGTATTCATAGACAGCACCGGACAATTTCTCGATTTCAACCAGAGTTACCTTGACATGCTGGGCTATTCCCGCGATGAGCTGCTGGGGATGAACTTCCGCATGATAACGCCTGAAAAATGGCTGGACTGGGAATTCGAAACAGTATTTGAAAAACAGCTGAGAGTCCGTGAATACTCCGACTTATACGAGAAGGAATACATTCATAAAGACGGTTCAACATTCCCCGTTGAACTGAGAGCCTACCGTCTCAGCGAACCCGGGTCCGGTTCTGAAATTTTCTGGGCCATTGTGCGCGATATTACCGAAGAGAGAAAGGCGCGGGAAGAACACCGGCTGCTGCAGGAGCAGTTCTTCCAGGCACAGAAAATGGAGGCTATCGGCACCCTGACCGGAGGACTGGCTCATGACTTCAACAATATTCTGGGCGGAATCATGGGAAGCCTGAGCATTCTGGAAATGGTATTGACCAGGGAATCGCTGAAAGAGGAGGAAAAAATATGGAAATATCTCCGTACGGCCATATCTTCATCCAACAGGGCCGCGGAAACAATCAAACAGCTGCTCATGCTGACCCGCCGGGAAAGCCTTCGTCTTGTTCCCGTTGATATCGCCCAATCACTCCGCAATGTCATACGCATATGCCAGAACAGTTTTCCAAAATCGATCCACATCAATTCAGCCTTTCCTGACAAACCAGTACGGATAATGGCGGACCCGACACAGCTTGAACAGTTGATTCTCAACCTCTGCGTAAACGCCTCTCATGCCATGACAAGCATGCGGGACGATCATGAATCGGAAGGGGGAATACTCTTTGCCGGCCTGGAAAGTCTGCCCCGGGAAGCACGCGTCGTGGCGACACATGGAGAAACACAACCAGGCTCTCCCTATGCGGTCCTGACAATCCGGGACAACGGCGTGGGTATGGACCCGGAAACACAGAACAGGATATTCGAGCCTTTTTTCACTACCAAACCCATGGGGAGCGGAACCGGTCTCGGACTTGCCATGGTATACAGCATCGTCACGCAGCATAATGGACTCATTGATGTATGGTCTGAACCGGGAAGTGGTACGGAAATAAAAGTTTACTTCCCTCTTCTCGAAGATGAAGCGCATCCGCAAATTTTTGAACCGATGGCAACTCCCGCCGACTTCCCCAGGGGCAGCGGTCTGATCATGGTCGTTGATGATGAGGAGGCTCTCCGCTCCATTGCCGTGGAAATACTTGAGGGGATCGGGTATCGGGTGATTACAGCTGAAAACGGCCTGAAGGCCATGGAAATATTCCAGGTCCGACACGATGAAATCGACGCCCTTGTACTGGACATGTCCATGCCGGGCATGTCGGGCCTTGAACTCTATAAAAAAATCCGTCTCATCAATCCCTCCATCAGGGTTATTCTCACTTCGGGATACATGCACGATGACCGGGTGCGCAAAGCCATGGATCTGGGAGCCCTGGGATTTATCGCCAAGCCTTACTCTATACGGCACTTCGCTGAAAAAGTACGCGAGCTTCTCTTCCTGTCAGGAAAATAATTAATCATTATGTAATTGACAAACATAGTACCGACGGCATATCCAGTCCTTGTCTCATTAGCAGTGGGGCCATTACAACCATAAAACCCATCCTGGAGAACACGATGTCTAAATTTGAGTCTGCAACTATTGTAAAAAAAGCAAATATTTATTTTGACGGCAACGTAACAAGCCGCACCGTTGAATTCACCGACGGTTCAAAAATAACCCTGGGCATTATACTGAAGGGAGAATACACGTTCAATACCGGGGTTCCGGAGATCATGGAAATCCAGTCGGGAAGCGCACGGTATAAGCTGAAAGACGATAAGGAATGGACTTCCGTTCCGGAGGGCAGATCCTTTTCTGTCCCGGGGAATTCATCCTTTACCATTATTGCCGACACTGTTGTGGATTACTGCTGCTCTTTTCTGGAAAAATAATTTCACGACCCGGGAAAAAGTACCAAGTACTATAACCAATGAAGCGCCGATGAAAATCGTAACTAAAATTATTGAGAAACTTGACAAAAAGGCCATGCCCGGCATAGGAGCCGCCTTCCCGTCCGTCATTCAGACGAAGAAATCAGCCGATTCCACGGTAAAACTGCTCCTTGAACTGACCGACGGCTGCCGGATCGAGGCGGTTATCATACCATTTCATCGCCGGCACACGGTCTGCCTTTCAACACAGGTCGGCTGCGCCATGGGATGCCGGTTCTGCCGGACGGGGAGACTGGGCCTCACGAGAAGCCTGACCGCAGCGGAGATTGTAGCCCAGTACCTGACCTGCTACCAGTGGATCATCGATGACAAACAAATCCGGCACATCCCCAAGCCCAATATTGTCCTCATGGGTGAAGGGGAGCCCCTGCATAATTTTGACAACCTCAGGGAATCCCTGGAAATTTTTCTCTCCCGTGACGGTATAAGCCTGGGACCCCGCCAGATCACCCTGTCCACCGTGGGATACCTGCCCGGTCTTATGAGGATAGCTGAGCTGCCATCGATAAACATCGCCCTCTCCCTTCATTCGGCCATACCCTCGAAACGGGAAGAGCTAATCCCACTGGAGAAGACCAGCGGGCTCGGAGACATCATTCCGGTACTGCAGGCAATCCCCCTGAAAAAAAATCAGTATATTAATTTTGAATACCTGCTCATCGCCGGCTTCAACAACTTCCCTGAAGATGCCGAGGCCCTCCATGACCTTACCGGCCGGTTCAAAGCCATAGTGAATATAATCCCCTATAATGCCATTGACGGACTCCGCTGGCGTTCCCCCCTTGATGAAGAGATAAACGCCTTCAGAGACATGCTGGTGGACCGGGACATCCGGACCATGGTGAGAGTTTCAAAAGGACGCGATATTGAGGCTGCCTGCGGTCAGCTTAAGGGATCGATGATATAAGGCCGTTAAAACGAAAAAAACAATTGCATCTCTCCCGGAACAGCCCTTATTCTATGTCGGCGCAGATCAGGCAGACATCATCATCAAAGTTTTCCCCGCCGGTATGGGCAACCAGCTTTTCATAAAGACTCTGAATGAAAGCATCGCACTTCAGATGCCTGAGATCCAGTATAATGTCATGCGAAATATTACTGAACATACGCGAGCGGTCCCTGTCCGGTGAAGCCTCCATGAGTCCATCGGTATATAGAAGCAGCTTGGACCCCGGCGGCAGCGTCTCGCAGGCATTACGGTAGGAATTCTTCATTTCCTGAATCTCCGCGGCGGTGAAAATTGCCAGGGGGACGCTGCCGGCGCCGGAAAGATTTTTAATATCTCCATCACAGATAAGAAGCGGATAGACATGCCCGGCATTTGAATAGCTGATCGTCCGGTCGCTCATGTTATAAACGCAGTAAAAGGCCGTCACATAATTGCCGCCGGTCTGGTTTATAAGCGAATTATTCAGACTGAAGAGAAGCTGTGCCGGATCGTCCTTATGTTTTCCCGACTTGAGGATGATGCTCTTTATCATGGACGTAATGAGAGCGGCGGAGGCGCCATGCCCGGAAACATCACTGATAAAAATGCCTACCTTATCACGCTCCCTGAACTGGATGAAATCAAAAAAATCCCCACCCACGGGCTCCATGGGCTTAAAAAGCGAAGCGATAAAATCGAAGGGAGCGGATCCCGGTATGAGTTCCTGCTGGATATTCCGGGCCATCTGCAGATCATTTTCCATAATCTCATTACGCATAACAAGCTGCTGTCGCTCCCTCTGCAGTTCTTTCTGCTCCTCCATTATGAGAAGGCGTTGAAGAAAATCCCTCCTGGCATAGGTTTCAATATGATAACAGACGAACATGCCGATGATATTGGCCGAAATAAAGAAAAAGTTATTGTTGATAAAAGCCTTGAGCAGATCCTCCGATGAAAGCATATCCTGAAAAATAATAGCTGAAATCTCATACCCGGCGACAATAAACCAGCAGGAAAGCGTGGCGAAAACGAAACGGAGCCGAACGAAAGTATAGCTCCACATGATGACCAGCATGAGACCTGCATAATAATAAAGTCCGCTTTCGATATTTCGCGCGATTGCTATCATGGTTATGATACCGGCCCCCATGACAATGGAAGAGGCGCTCAACGCGTACTGGATTATCTTCCGAAACAAAGGAACATAGGTCATACTCAGGACGACGAGCAGAACGGGGATTACCACGACAAACCTGATGAACCAGATAGTGTTTTTAGTCCGCGGCGCAATAACCACATCAAGAACGCCAAAGACAGCATAGAGTGCCAAGGCCAGGAGCAAGGCTATTCTCATGGTCTTCAGCGAGCCGAGATAATAGTCCTGACGAAAGGCTTCTTCAATGCCATGCGAGAAACTAAGCTTGCTTCTCTCCAGGTTGAGTAAAATAATCTCCCTTGTTGATTTTGACATGGTCATCTTCCCGAGATCAATAATAATTTTCACTTTAGCCAGCAGTATACCACAAAGACCGGCCATATCAAGATATTTTTTCAAACAGAAGCGTTACTTTAAATTGAAAAAACTGCAATGAAATCACTTGACACATCATCCATCAATGTGTCTTTACTGGTATATATTTTTGTTCTTCAAACTTCATCATTCTCAAAATCATCCGTAGATGACCGGAGCTTTCTTAAGATCAGATCGGGTGAGCATTTTATCAAAGCAACAAGGAGATTGTCATGGCAAGAAGCACAAAACACGCAGCTCTTATCTGTTCCATAGCAACAGTGTTAACACTTGCCGGCATGGCGGCCGGGATCTATTTTAAAATGCCTGTTATCGTCATAGCGGGTCTGCTCCCGACAGTTGTCTATGAAGCATACCGCACCGAAGGCGTTTCAACCATTTGGGCGTCATGGGGAATGCTCATCGTTCTTGTCATCGAAGCGGTGTTTATCATTAAAAAAATAAACATAAATATAGCTGATCTTGCGTCAAAATACATACCGGGTCTTCCCGCCCTGGACATTAAGCTGGGTGCTCCCGTGGTCATGGCCTGGTTTTGCTACATACTCATTCGGCGGACCGGGGGGATCTACACAAAATGGCTTGCCGTAGTAATCCTGATTGGAGCCCTGGGACTCTTCTATACACTAGACCCGTCACTCTTCAATACATTCGCCGGGGAAGGATTGCGGGAAGGCCTGAACAGAATACCCGTTAAGTAACAGATTTGCAATATACTCTAAAAGTGCGCATCAGAGATCAACGCACTTCACAAAGGTCAAAACCGTGATTATCAATGCGGATCGGCGTTGCTTTCTCACGACAATTTAGTCTTTCGCTAAAACAACTCCTTTCCGAAGAGGACTTTTCGTTTATCCAGTTTCAATTGAAATTTTTCCCAAAATAAAAGGCATTTCAAATTGAGCCAAATATTAGTTGAAAAATAATCAGCATTTTTATTAAATGCATTCAAAGCGTATTTCTGTTGCAAAAACTCTCATTCTTGATTTACCATACTGTTACCATTTTCCTGGAAGGCAAAGCGATATCCAGATAACATAATCATGGGACATTCTGAAAGTTTGGTTCGTGATTTTTAATTAATTACATGCAGAAATAATTCAATCTGCATCCGGTAACAAGAAAAGAGCCTAAAAAAACAAAAAGAGAGGGACCTCACCTATGGAGAAAATCGTTCTAATTATTGACGGCAGGGAGGTGACCGGCACAAAGGGACAGACAATAATTGAAGTCGCCCGCGAAAACGGCATCACCATCCCTTCGTTATGTTATCATCCGAGAATAAGCAAAACCGGCGCCTGCCGGATATGCATGGTCAAGATAAATGACCAGATGCTGAAAACAGCCTGCACTGAACCGGCGGGAAATGGCATGAAAGTGGACACCATGGACTCGGAAGTCATGGAAATCAGGAAAGGCATCCTGGAACTGCTCATGGCCGAGGGAGACCACAACTGCCTCTACTGCGAAGCGAACGGCGAATGCGAACTGCAGTCCCTCTGCTTTCAGTACGGCGTCGAACAGCCTGCATACGCCTTCCCAAAAAACGAGCGTGGAAAAGACCTGGTTTCCAGCAAGGGACTGAAACGGAATGAAGACCGCTGTGTCCTCTGCGGCCGCTGCGTAAAAGCCTGCGCCGAAATCCAGATGAACAGGGTGTGGGATTTCGCGGGCCGAGGTTCCGGCGCTCATCTCACATCGGACCTCTTCGCCAGGCTGGGCGATTCGTCCTGCGTGCAGTGCGGAACCTGCGTACAGCTCTGCCCCACGGGAGCCCTTTCCTTTCAAACCGTTCTGGGAAAAGGCCAGTCCTGGGAACTCAAAAAAGAATCGAGCATCTGCATCTACTGCGGCGTAGGATGCAAGATAGATTTTTATACCAATAAAGAAGGCCAGCTGGTCAAAGCAATGGGCAACATGGAAGGTCCCAATGAAGGACATCTCTGTGTAAAGGGCCGCTTCGGCTTCGACTTTGTCCAGAGCGACAAGCGCCTGACAAAACCGCTCATCAGAAAAAACGGGAAACTGGAAGAAGCATCATGGGACGAAGCCCTGGATCTCGTTGCATCGAAACTGGGACAGATCAAACAGTCCAGCGGTCCCGATTCGATAATGTCCTTCTCGTCAGCCAAGTGTTCCAATGAAGAAAATTATCTCATGCAGAAATTCATGCGCGCAGTGATCGGCACCAACAATGTCGACCACTGCGCCCGACTCTGACACAGTTCAACTGTCGCCGGTCTGGCGGCAACACTGGGTTCAGGCGCAATGACCAACTCGATCAGGGAGATACCTCTTTCCGGGGCATTTCTGGTCATAGGATCAAATACGACGGAAAACCATCCCGTCATCGGATCAATGATCAAGCGCGAAGTTATAAATAAAGGGAAAAAACTCGTAGTGGCCGATCCCCGCAGGATTGAGCTGGCTAAATATGCCGATGTTTTCCTGCAGATAAAACCGGGGACCAACATCGCCGTTCTGAACGGACTCATGCATGTCATCCTCAGGGATGGACTCGCAGACATGGAATATGTCAGGACACGCTGTGAGGGTTTCGACGAACTGGAAAAAACGCTTCAAAAATACACACCGGAGCATGTGGCTGAGATCTGCGGCATCGATGACCCGTCAAAAATCGTTCAAGCGGCACACATCCTTGGTGAAACAAAACCCATGGCCCTCTACTACTGCATGGGAGTAACGCAGTTCAAATCCGGTGTCAACGGGGTCAAGAGCTGTGCGAATCTGCAGATGCTCCTGGGCAACCTGGGTGTTGCCGGCGGCGGCGTCAATCCCCTGCGGGGACAGAACAATGTACAGGGAGCCTGCGATATGGGGGCCCTCAACGCCGTTTATCCCGCCTATCAGCCCGTAGCAAACGAGGACAATAAGGAAAAATTCAAAAAAGCATGGCAGACGGCCCTTGATCTTTCGGTCAAACCGGGCCTTACCATAGTAGAATCCCTCAACGCGGCCATTGCAGGCACCGTGAAGGCTCTCTATGTCCTGGGTGAAAACCCCGTCATGTCCGACCCGAATCAGCACCATGTCATCGAGGCCCTGGAAAAACTGGACTTCCTGGTAGTGCAGGATATCGTCATGACCGAAACGGCGAAGTATGCACACGTGGTACTGCCCGGCCTGGCATTCCTGGAGAAGGAAGGTACCGTGAGCAACACCGAGCGCCGCGTGCAGATAATGCACCGCGTGGTTAAGCCCGCCGGCGACAGCAGGGATGACTGGTGGATTCTCACCGAACTGGCGAACCGCATGGGTGCCTCATGGAAATACGATAAGGCCGAGGATATTTTCGAAGAGGTCCGAAAAGTTACTCCCTCGTACGCGGGACTCACCTACGCCCGGCTCGAAAAAGAACTTATCCAGTGGCCATGCCCAACGGAAGGTCATCCCGGGACCCAGTTCCTGCACAAGGATAAATTTTCCCGCGGACTCGGCCTCCTCTCGGCAATCGAGTACACGGCTCCGGCAGAGGAAGTCGATCCCGAGTATCCCGTCATTCTCACGACAGGACGTTTGCTCGAACATTTCCACACCGGAACAATGAGCCGCAACAGCCGCATCCTTCATGAACTGGTGAGTGAAAACTTTGTGGAGATGAACAAAAATGATGCCAGCAATTTCAACGTCAAAGACGGGGAAATCGTTTCCGTATCGACGCGCCGGGGCAGCATCCGCATTAAGGTGAAGATAACGGAAAGGCCCATGCCCAACGTGGTGTTTATCCCCTTCCACTTCTACGAAGCGGCGGCGAACAAGCTTACCATTGACGCTCTGGATCCCACATGCAAGATCCCTGAGTTCAAGGTCTGTGCATGCAAGATTGAAAAGGTCAACGCGTAGGGGGGACAAAATAATGAAAATAGATACCATCAATAAAACAATAGAAAAGTACGGCAATAACCGTGAACACACGATGCTCATACTTCGCGAATTGGAAACGAAATCGGGTGCCAATATCCTTGACACCCAGACGCTCCGCCACGTGGCCGAGGCCATGAACCTTCCGGAAAGCGCCATGGCTGGGTTTGTTGAATTCTACACCATGTTCAAGACCAAGCCCCGGGCCAAATTCGTCATCCGCGTATGTAAATCAGGCCCGTGCCATGTCATGGGGAGTAAAACGATTTTCGACGCCGTGACCAAAAAGCTGGGCATCGGAATCGGCGAGGCGACAAAGGACGGTCTCTTCTACCTGGAAAAATGCGAGTGTCTGGGCGTCTGTTCCGTGGCCCCTGCCATGATGATCAACTATGACATTCACGGCAATCTGACACCCAAGCGAATCGGGCAGATTCTCGATTCATACAAAAAGAAAAAGCCCTCCCTCAGTGAAGACTGCGGCCCCGAAGTTGAAGGTAAAGCCTGCGTCATCAACGAGAAAAATCAGACGAAACGCCTGCTGGAAGGTGTTGGAGTCGTCGATCCCCTGAAGATCGACAGCTACATCAAGGAAGGCGGCTACAGTCCCCTGAAAAAGGCCCTTGGCATGTCCCGCGACGAAATTATCGCCGTGATGAAAGACTCGGGACTGCGGGGACGCGGCGGGGCCGGATTTCCCGCCGGTATGAAATGGTCCTTTGTCACAAAGGGCGCCATGCAGAAATATGTCATCTGCAACGCCGATGAGGGCGAACCGGGGACCTTCAAAGACCGTATTCTCATGGAGGAAAATCCCCAGCTTCTTATCGAGGGTATGGCAATCTGCGGATACGCCATCGACGCCTCTATCGGCTACATCTACATACGCGGCGAATACCGCCGCTCCATCGAGCGCCTGCAGAAGGCCATCGACCAGGCCCGTACTAAAGGCCTCCTGGGCAAAAACATTAATGGCTCCGGTTTCAACTTTGATGTGTTCATCAAGGAAGGCGGCGGGGCCTATGTATGCGGTGAGGAGACGTCGCTCATCAACTCCATGGAGGGCTTGAGAGGATATCCCCGGTTCAAACCGCCCTTTCCCGGCGGCGCCGGCTTCAACATGCTCCCTTCCAATGTCAACAACGTGGAAACACTCATGAGTGTGCCCATGATCATCGACAAGGGTGCGGCGTGGTACAAATCCGTTGGCACCGTGAACTGCAGCGGCACCAAACTTTACTGTCTCTCGGGCAAACTGAACCGTACGGGACTCGTGGAACTTCCCATGGGCACAACCCTGAAGGAAATCATCGACGTGTACGGTAAGGGACTCAAGGGCGGCAAGAAGTTCAAGTTCGCCCAGGTGGGGGGCTCGGCCGGCGGCATTCTGGGCAAAGACCTCCTGAAACTGCCCCTGGACATCGATCAGCCCATCAAGCAGGGCGTGACCCTGGGTTCCGGCGTGGTGCTGGTTTGCGACGAGGACACCTGCGCCGTTGATTTTCTTTTACAGATACTGAGCTTCTTCGAGCATGAGTCCTGCGGCCAGTGCGTTCCCTGCCGCGTGGGAACGGCACACCTGCATCACCTGGCAAAGAAGTTCGCATCACGCACAGCGGAACCGGCCGACATCGATCTCATGATCGAAAAAGCCACTCTCATGAAAAAGGCGTCGCTGTGCGCCCTTGGCCAGTCGCCCATTATGCCCATTGCAACGACACTGAAGTACTTCAGGAAGGAATTCGAGAAGCACTGTGACCCGTCATATACATGCAAAGCATGTGACGCATCGTTGAAGACCTACTACACCGGGTCTGTACATTAAGCGGTGTAATCGTGGATACATATCCGGCTCCATGCCGGTTTATGATAGTTGTAAAAAATGATTTTCATAAAACAAAAACTTTTCTGGAGGAAGTATGACTAATCAGAATTTAGAGTCAAAAAGATGGTTTATCGCCATCGCTGCTGTTGTAATACAGCTGTGTCTCGGGACCGTGTACGCATGGTCAGTTTTTAAAATTCCCCTGATGAACATGCATGGCTGGGACGGGAAAACCGTTCAGTTAACGTTCATGATTCTCATGGGAATCATCGGTTGCGCAGCCGCTTTTGGCGGTACACTCGTTGATAAAAAGGGACCCCGTTTTGTTGCTTCCATCGGCGGTATTCTCTTTGGTATAGGTACCCTTGTAGCAGGATATGCCGACCAGACAGGAAGTATTGTTCTCCTGTATCTCGGTTTCGGCGTTATAGCCGCTCTCGGTAATGGTTTCGGTTATGTAACTCCTATAGCAACACTGATTCGCTGGTTCCCCGACAAAAGAGGCCTCGTTACCGGTCTTGCCGTTATGGGTTTCGGCGCCGGCGCTTTTTTCATGGGTAAAATAGCTCCTGCCATGATCGCCACCTATAAGCAGGTTGACGCTTCCGGTAAAGTGATCTCTTCCGGTGTTGCCATGACCTGGTATATATGGGGTGTAATTTTCCTCATACTCGTTACCGGTGCAGCCCAGTTCTTTAAAAATCCTCCCCAGGGATGGCTGCCTGCCGGGTTTACACCGGCTACAACCACCGTTTCCGCCGCTGATTCATTTATGTTCGGCGAAGCAGTGAAAAAGCCCCAGTGGTGGATGCTCTGGGCAATGCTCTGCCTCAACGTTTCCGCCGGTCTCGGCCTCATCTCCCAGCACTCACCGCTGGCACAGAACATTTATAAAATTTCATTCCCGGACATTACCGAGACTGCGGTAATTGCAGCTGCCGGTGGCGCTGTTGTCGCTTATGCGGCTATTTTCAACGGTCTTGGACGCCTCTTCTGGGCAAAAATCTCCGACAACATCGGGCGTAAAATGGTCTTCATGATCATGTTTGCCAGCCAGGCCGTTGTGTATTTTCTCGTGGCAAAAGGCTTTGTTGCCAATTACTATCTCTTCATCGTGGTATCATGCTATCTGCTGGCCTGCTACGGCGGGGGCTTCGCAACGATGCCAGCTTTCGCGGCCGACTCCTTTGGCCCGGCTTATATCGGCAAGGTATATGGTTTCATGCTCACCGCGTGGAGCGCTGCCGGTCTTATCGGCCCCTATGTTTTTGAGGTTTTCAAACCCCAGGCATTGTTTATCGCAGCCGGTCTTCTTACAGTTGGCTTTTTTATCGCGCTGGCTTACAAACCGCCGAAAGGTAAAAACGCATAATTCATCCTTAAGCATACATACACAGATAAAAGAGGAAGGATTCGTCCTTCCTCTTTTTACCCGATGAAACAGGTGTATCACAGTTTTAATATCATCAGGATGGAGGCACACCGCATGGAAAATAATAATCTGAAAAACATCATTGAAAATGCAATAAAAAGAGAAGAAGAGGCCTTCACTTTTTACACGAAGCTCCAGGACATTGTAAGCGACGCCACGGCAAAGGACGCGCTCCGCTTTCTCGCCGAAGAGGAAAAAAAGCACAGGGAATTCCTTGTAGCCTACCGCGATGGAAAGACCTCGGGCAGCAGTCTGCGCATGAACGACGTGATCGATTACAAAATCGCCCAACACGTGGAAGCACCCGGGACAGGCGGCAAAATGGACACCAAGGATGTATATCTTGCAGCGGCCCACCGGGAAATGAGCTCCTACACCTTTTACAAAGAACTATCAGGTATGCAGCCCGCTGGCGAGGTAAAGGACATGCTGCTGCGTATGGCCAATGAAGAAATGAAACACAAGGAAAAAGTGGAATATCTTTACGCCAATACGGCATTCCCTCAGACCGAGGGAGGTTGAAAGCTCGGCGGGACTGGTCAGGCTGAAATAACAGAGTATATATATTTCTTAAAATCTCTTAACGACCTGCATCCCCATCGCCAGCGTCTCGTCTTCCCGCATGACCGCCAGGGGTTCCAGAGTGACGCCCTCTTCCACAACGCTGCCGTTCCAAATCCGGTCGCGAAGGAGCACGGCGTGTACTATCTCAACAGTTTTAACTACTGCCAGGGCGCTGATAAAGGCTGCGGCCTTCCCCCTGTTAATACCCCCCTTCACATATCGCCCCGATCCGCTGTCATAACGCTCAGAAGGCGACAATTCATAGAGGACACCATACATGAGAAGGCTATCGAGGTGAAAATAGAGATATCCCCAGGCCCGGTATCCCCGGTAGAAATGACCGCCGCCTCCCGTAACCAGGGCCAGGTATCCCGCCACGACAGGACTGCCCATGAGAGAGACCGTCTCACGGTACTCCGAGGCCATTGAAAGATATCGTTGAGCGAAAGCATCAACGAAGAGCCCGCCGCCGCCCGCGACAAGCATATACCAGGCAAAATGATTCATGGTCATGACCGATCTGCTCACATCGCTGTTAGTTCGGTAATATTTTTCCGGTCGATTCAGGAATCCCATAATTTCAAGAGATATATAGGGCGCCGCATTGAGAGCCCAGAGAGAAAGACCCGGCCAGTCGCCGTCCCAGTAATAACCCAGTATGGGCGCGGCCGCGGGCATAGAGGCGCTGCACAGGGGAGTTAAAAGCATGATAAATAGCTGCTCTTCCAGGGAGGGGCTGCGCAGCACAATCTCCTTTTTGCGTCCGTAATAATAGGTTTCGAGGAATGTTCCCTTTTGAGACATCCGGGCCAAAATGAAATCGCCGGTCCGTGGTTCTGCATAATCCTTTGCTATTATGCTGCCCCGATCAAGCGTGACCGAGCCCGTCCTGACATAATGGCGAAGGGAGGAATCTCCATCGATATAGCGATAGACCTCGTATTTCCCGTCATACCGCATTCCATCGGCCATGGCAGCGCTATTGCCGCTTATGCTCAACGATACGGGATATCGGTACCTTGAGAGCAAACCGGCAAGAAACCGTCCCGCGTGCTCTTCGGTAATATAGCTGTACTCCCGCGTCCCCTGGGAGCTGTTCATGGGAAGATCCGCCGTATATGAATGGACCGCTCTCCCCTGAAAAGGAACGTCCATCCCATAGGCCGTAAGCGTAACAACAACCGATTCCCCCCTGTCATCAAGAGATCCCCGCACAATGCACTGTATTCCTGAATCGGCAGCGAAGCGGAGGACACACGACTCTTCAAGGCAGTTGAATTTTTTCAGCTCACTTTCCAGGAGAGGCGAATTCACCAGGGAAAATTCCTCAACGGAATTAAGGATATTGATCAGGTGGTTTTTCAGCATGAGGCCCATTCCCAGGGACCTGGGGCTGTTGCTTTCGATTCCCGTAATTCCCGCCAGGGGCTTCTCTGCCCGGGCCTGCCAGGCAAAAAGAACGACGATGCAACATGCTAAAAATAATTTTTTCTTGCCCATATGCTTTTTTGCCGGAATTATCCTTTTTAATCCATATGCCCGATGCCGTCACTGAAAATAGCAGGTTCAGGGCCAGCCCATAAGAAATATTTTCTATTCATTCATACGTCAAGTGTAATATGAAGGATTATCCTTATTATTACCTATGTATGCCATTTTCAATGGACGTATCTATTTTTACAATTTTTTTAAAATATTTTGATTTTGAATATAAATGACTGTAAATTACATATACATTTACAAAAAAATCAGGGTGGGGGTGGAACCATGAAGCATGCACCGAGGGAACATCAGAGGATATATCTCACCTTTTATCTTCGTGTCTTTGAAGACGATGAATTTATCGGATTTCTCATCGACATCTCCAAAGACGGTTTGATGATTATGTCTGAGGGCCCCCTGCTGACAAACAAATTTTATAAACTTAAAATGAAACTCCCCTCAACCCTGGAGTGGAAAGATGCGAAGGACCGGGATCGGGTTATTGAATTCATTGCTCAGTGCCGCTGGACCAGGCATGATGAAGTGGACAAGGAATTTTACCTTTCCGGATTTGAATTTACGGAACTTCATGAGGATGACAACAGGATTATTCATATGCTCATAGAAGAGTTTCGATTAAAATAATTCATTCCGGAGGAAAGGAGGCATGTCATGAACAAAACCATGAAAATTCTTGTCGCTCTTCAATTCACCGAGAGTCCCGATGAAATACTGAAACGGGCCCTTTCCGTGGCAAAAAAGTACGAGGCTGAAATCTACACCATCCATGTCATTGAGGAAATGCCTCGAATTTCTTTCTACTCCGACGCTTATAAGCTCTGGGAGGAATTCCGCGACCATGCCGTGAAGGAAACCCTGAAAGAGATGACATCCTACATCGGCAAGTTATCGGACCAATTTAAAAAAATAGAGCCTATCATAGAAGTGGGAAGCACCTGCGATAAAATACTGGAGACTGCCGGAAATATCGAAGCCGATCTCATCATCATCGGTCATCATGTGAGAAAGGGTGTATTTGCCCACATGATCCATAACAATATAGCGGAAAAAATAATCAGGAACGCCAAAATCCCCGTTCTGACCTTTAATATCAGCGAGTGAGGATCAGCGGCTTTTTTCCATAAGGAGAATAATCACTTTCCATGCGAGAAGAAATATTATAATATTCATCACGGCCAGGAACATCAGACCGATAAAATACATCCTCTGACGCCGTGTAAGCCTGCGGACAACCATACTCCTCATAAATGACGCTTTTCAATTAATTTTTTAATGAAAATTTCTTCCCTCTCCATTTCCTCGAGACGATCGCTGATGAATTTCTTTGTCTGTTCATACCGGGGAATAAAAATCTTTTCCAGGGCATTAACCCGACGTTGTACCTTCTTCAGTTCATTGGAGAGGATATAAATCGTTTTTGTCAGCATGGCATAATTAACCATGACCTTGACGACTCTTTCACCGGCAGTCTTTATCATGTCATAGGAAGCACCGGTTGCCAGAAGAGACTGCGGCGGGCCGGCCTCATCCGATTCAATGCCCAATACCGGCAGCCGCATTCCCATGAATCGCATTGTATCCATGGTGAGGCCATACCTTTTTTTTTCCCACGGGGCTTCCAGGGCCATGACGGGCGACCCCATGTCAACGGCAGCTGTTCTGTAGAGGTTATAAAATTCATCGAGAATCATTTTAAATTCCTTTTCCGTTTCCTTTATCATCCTCACATATTTTATGATTTCGATGACCAGTATCTCTCTTTTCTGGTCAAGCAGTTCGAATCCTTCATACGCGAAGGACAGATCAGCCTTAACCTTTCTGAGATTTGTCTTGGTAGGGGGGATGTCCGCTCCGGCCATATATCAAGCTTCCGTAATTTTTTTTCCTTCGGGGATATAATACTGCTGGATATCCTCACGTGAAATTCTATAGAGTTCCTCCTCGGGAAGTTCCGACAGCATATCCCATCCCAGGTTCAGCGTTTCTTCAATTGACCGGTTTTCATAAGCGCTCTGGCTCAGAAATCGATCCTCAAATTTTTTACCGAACCTGAGATATATCTTGTCAAGTGCCGACAGTTCCTCCTCGCCCACTATGGACGCCAGGGACCTGATCCTTTTTACTTTCGCATAACAGGCAAACAACTGTGCGGCCACTCCCTTGTGGTCTTTCCTGGTCCTGCCCTCGCCTATTCCGTCCTTCATAAGCCGCGAGAGAGACGGTAGTCCTGCAATAGGAGGATACACGCCCCGGTTGAACAACTCCCGCTCAAGGACAATCTGTCCCTCGGTGATATATCCCGTCAGGTCCGGAACCGGATGGGATATATCATCGCTGGGCATGGTCAGGATGGGTATCTGCGTGATGGATCCCCGGCTTCCTTTTATCCTGCCCGCCCTTTCATAAATCGACGCCAGGTCGCTGTACAGGTATCCCGGGTATCCCTTCCGGGACGGAACCTCGCCGCGGGAACTCGAAAGCTCCCGGAGCGACTCGCAGTAATTGGTCATGTCCGTAAGTATCACCAGCACATGCATGTTATGTTCAAAGGCCAGATATTCGGCAAGGGTAAGAGCCGCCCGCGGCGTAATCAAGCGTTCGATAGACGGCGAATTGGCCAGGCTCAGAAATATGGCCGATGTGCCCAACACGCCGCTCTCTTCAAGAGAGTCTATGAAAAAGCTGGCCACGTCAAACTTCACTCCCATGGCGGCAAAAATGACGGTAAACTCCTGTTCCGCCGTCAGTATTTTCGACTGACGGGCGATCTGTGCGGCGATATGGTTATGCGGCATACCGCTCCCGGAGAAAATGGGAAGCTTCTGCCCCCTGATAAGGGTATTCATTCCATCTATTGCCGATATACCGGTCTGTATAAAATCGCGCGGATATTCCCGACTGCACGGATTGATGGGAAGTCCGTTAATATCCATTGATGCGTCGGACACCACCTGCGGAGCACCATCCATGGGCCGTCCCAGACCGTCGAAAACTCTTCCCAGCATATCCCGATGGACCGGCATCTCCAGGGGCTTTCCGAGAAAAGTCGTACGCGTCCCATTCCTGCTGAGTCCCGTAGTTCCCTCGAAGACCTGGACAACGGCGCTTCTTTCACCGACCTCAACGGTCTGCCCTATCCTTATTTCGCCGCCATGAGACCGTATCTCCACCAGATCGCCAAACCCGACACCGGTCACTCCTTCTACAACGACCAATGGTCCGCTGATTTCATCCAGGTTCATATATTCGCATTCGTTCATATCGAGTTCCTCTCCATGGCCGCGCTACCTGACGCCTCGTAGTGAACCAAGCTGTGATTCAAGAAGTTTCTCAAACACCTCCAGCTTCTCCAGTTCATCATTGCCGATTTCCGACTTCAGCCTGCTGAGCTCAGGCACCGAATCAAGGAACAGCAGGCTATGAAGATCGGTACCGCCGGCCAGCACTTCCTTTCCTTCCCGGTAAAAGCGGACGATGATGCCGAGAAGCCTGGTCTGTTTTTCCGGGCTGCAATACATGTCCTTGGGATCAAAGGAGTTCTGCTGCAAAAAACCGTTTTTGATGATCTCGGCGCAAAATAAAATGAAGCGGTCCTCCAGTGGAAGGGCGTCAGGACCCACGAGCTTGACTATTTGCTGAAGACGGTCTTCCTCCAGGAGAATATTCAACGCTTCCTTTCGCACATCAAGCCATTCTCCATGCTTCTCCCGCCACCATTTCTCTATTTCATCAATGTATTCCGTATAACTGTCGGTCCAGCTTATGGACGGGTAGTGTCTCGCGTCGGCCAGGACTTTGTCCAGGGCCCAGAAGCACCGCACGAACCTTGTCGTGTGCTGCGTAACCGGTTCAGAAAAATCACCGCCCGGCGGAGAAACGGCGCCTATGATGCTGATACTGCCCTCACGATTATTCAGCGTTTTCACATACCCGGCCCGCTCATAAAATTCGGCCAGCCTGGTGGCCAGGTAAGGCGGAAATCCTTCCTCGGCGGGCATATCACCCAGACGGCTTGCCAGCTCCCGCAGAGCCTCGGCCCACCGCGATGTAGAATCGGCCATAACGGCCACACTGTATCCCATATCACGATAAAATTCCGCTATAGTCACACCGGTATATATGCTCACCTCGCGGGCAGCCACAGGCATGTTGGACGTATTGGCTATCATGACCGTTCGTTCCATAAGGGGACGTCCGCTCCGTGGGTCAACCAGCTGCGGAAACTCGTTGAGCACGTCAGTCATTTCATTGCCCCGCTCTCCGCAGCCAATATAGACGATTACATCGGCATCACACCACTTTGCCAGGGCATGCTGCGTCATGGTCTTTCCTGTCCCGAAACCTCCGGGTATGGCCGCCGTGCCGCCCTTGGCTATGGGAAAAAATGTATCGATGATGCGCTGTCCCGTTATGAGAGGTATACCTGATCTTTTCTTTTCAAGAAACGGTCTCTGCCGCCGCACCGGCCAGAAATGCGCCAGTTTACCCGTAACAGATCCTTCTGCCGTGGCGACACGGTATATCTCATCCTCGATGGTATATTCCCCTGACGGAACAATAGTTTCAATTATTCCCGAGATTCCCGGCGGAACCATTACGCGGTGCAGTATACACGGTGATTCCTGTATCTCTCCCACTACGGTTCCCGGCTGTACTACGTCTCCTTTCGCCGCCAGTACGGTGAGCGACCATTTCTTTTCCGTGTCAAGAGGTGAAACTTTAATTCCCTTCCTGATATACGCGCCGCACCTTTCCTCTATACCCACCAGCGGCCTCTGTATGCCGTCGTATATATTGGAAATAAGACCCGGGCCCAGCAGAACCGAAAGAGGACGGCCCGAGGATATAACGGCATCTCCGGGCCGCAGACCCGTATTATCTTCATAGACCTGTACAATGGTAGCTTCATCGTGAAGACGGATAACCTCTCCCACCAGTCTGGAGGGACCCACCTCGGCTATATCCAGCATGCTGACACCATCCATCCCCACGGCCTTGACAATGGGGCCGTTCACATTGGTAATTGTGCCTGACAGTACCGGATCGTTCATCGTTGTTTCCTCTCAGTTTTTCTCATCACGGCAGCCTTTATTCAATTGTTTTCGAATGAAGACAAGACCCCATGCTCCTCAAGAACCGTATAGACAGCCCGTCTCAACCGGTCCCTGTGCCGGTACACAATACGGTCAATGCTGCCATTGTACAGTATGCCTGATTCTTCGTTAATAATTTCGACGCCCCCCATGATTATACTCTCATCAACAGCGACTTCGCACCTGCCTGCTTTCGATCCCGCATAGTTTTTTACCTGCTCAATCATATCCCTGTCAGCGGGACCTATTTTTATGAGCAACAGAGCGCTTCCCATCACATCCACAGCCTCGTCAATATGACGAAAGATAAAACCCGGATATTCGGGATTTAGACGCAATTTTTTCGCGGCATCACGGATCATTGTCTCTATAAAGGAATCGATAAGGGACAACCTGAGCTTTTTCTTTTCGATAACGGTCCTGTTAATTATTTTTGATTTTTCAAATTCTATTTCCCTGTCACCCTGGTTATTTTCTTTCTTTCTGAATTCTTCCATTTCCCTTTCGTTATCGTTTTTGATTTTGTCCATTTCCTCCGCGGTGAACCGGTTTATCTCTTCAATTTTCCTGTTCACCTCCTGTTTCAACGAAGCAAGTATCCCCGCCGGGTCGCTTTTTAATGTTTCGTGTGCCCTTCTCTCGTCATTCATGTCAGCTTATGTCCTTGTTCCGGAAGCTCTCGGTTAAAGTGCCACACCCAGTGCCTCGGTTATATATCCCAGCAGGGATTTCTCAAATCCCCGGGCATCGTCAATGCCGGGGATCTGTATAACAACGGGACGGCTGCGGAGAAGATTCAACTCGCCGATAAAAGCCTCGATATCCTCAGCGCAGTCCCGCGTTACCACGACCACCGCCGGGTCATCTGATTGCATCAAGGTTTCCAGCACATCCCGGGCCGTTCCCCGGTCAGCCACACGGCCGTCAACTCCGGCAATACGGAAGGCATTTACGGTGTGGGCATCCCCCATAATAAAAACACTTTCCATAGAATCCCTATATCTTGTTCAGGATCATGATGGCGATAATGAGCCCGTATATGGCTATCCCTTCGGCCATGCCCAGAAACACCAGGGCCCGGCCTCCCACTTCCGGCTTTTCACTCATGGCCCCCATGGCAGCCGAACCTATCTTTGCCAGCGCATAGGCGCTGGTCATGCACGACAGACCAACGGCCCCCATGGCAGCAAAGGTCATGGCAGCCCGGTCATTGCTTTGCGCCGCATTCAGACCTTCATTAACCGCTTCAGCGGCATACATGTTTCCCTGGATATAGATAATCATCACCGCAAAGGCCGCCATGAGAAACAAAAACCGGATCACTTTCCTTTTCATGCCCATCATTATCCCTCCCGTAACGTACATGATGTTATTTCCTCAGAGAAAACGGCTCAAAGGGCGTTCCGTCTCCCTGGAAAAACCTGCTGAAGAATTCATAGTATTCAAGCCTCATGGACTGTATACCGCATACCAGGCCTTCAAGCAGGATGATAAAAATATTGCCGAAGATGAGGACAAGGTACACCGCCGGTCCCGACATCTCCGGGTTTATTATTCCTGCCAGCGTGTATATGGCGATGCTCAATCCCGCATGGCTCAAGGCAAAAGCGCCGGCCCTGACGAAAGAAATGGTATTGCTTAAAAAACCGGAGAACATTTCGATTAATTCCACTGCGGTCTCGACAATATATTCGAATATCCCGTGGGGGAAAAGCCTGTCATGCACCTGAAACGGGTACAGTATGACATTTCTCATGATGAAAATTCCCACAGGGAAGCCAAGCCATAAGGCCAGCTCTTCCCGTGTCGGCAGTATTCCCTCGCGGACGAAACGAACGGCAATAAAAACCAGTATGATGTAAACAACAAGCCCCGGGAGCCCCTTCGTATCCAGCAGGGACTGATCCCACCTGCCGGCAATAATGCCGTTTACGATATTCATCAGCACCGCCACGGTGATCAGCAGGGCGCCCATCACAATTGTGGCGAGAAAGAGCTCCATCATGTGCTCCATGGGATGAAACCACAGTGCCGGAATGATATGCTCGTTACTGAAAATACTGCCATAGAGAAGACCGAAAATTGCCGCTGAAATACCGCAGGCTATGAGAATTCCGCCTCCATCGACCAGCGCGGGACGCCGTTCCATTCTCCTGCCGCCGATATGGCGCAAAATAAATCCTGCAGATACGAGCACAAGTCCCTGGCCGGCATCGCCGAACATTACGCCGAACATAAGCACAAAAGAAAAAGCCGTCAGCGGTGTCGGGTCAGCCTCATTATTGCCGGGCATACCCAGGTTTCTCACAAGAAGCTCGAAAGGCCTGAACAAAAAATTATTTCTCAGGTTCACTGGCGCCTGGCGTCGGAACATCCATCGCTCTTTTTTTGATGAGACATGGAGGAAATAACTTTCTCCGCATATTTCATGCAGCAGCTTTTTCAATGCCGAAACATCATCATGGTCAACCCAGCCCGAGACGACAAGAACCTCTTCGGAAACAAGATGTTTTTCCCGGGCTCCCCTTATTCTTAATAGAACAGTATAACTCCCATAAATTTCCGCCATGGAAGGAATCCATGTCCCGAGGAGGGATCGAAAGCGCTCTTCTACCCGCACACTCCTTTTTTCCAGATCCCCCCTTCTTTTCTCAAGTCGCCGTATCTCATTCCGCAGTTTTTCACCGCCGGTCAACATATCACTCCGGTCTCTGAACCCGTAGCGTGACAGTATGCCCATGACGTGTTCCCTTTCTTTCTCCAGAACCACGCATACCGTGTAGGGGCCGGCGCTCACCAGGTACGAACCGGCGCATTCCCGCAGATCATCGGCAGTCACCATCCTGTCCGTCTCACCCCAGATTACGGTGCATAGTTTCATGGACTTCAGCCCTTCAATGTCAATACCCGACTTCATTAATTTCATCAGATCATTTTTTTTCTCATCAATTTCCCTGATAGCGCCGTCGATCCTTGATTTAAGGGATTCATATTGTTCTTTCTTTGCCTGTACATCATTGATAAACCGCACATCGTCATCGAGACGGCGGGAAAAAAGTTTCTCCTCATTCCGCAGGTACAATTCATAATCAAATTCCTCCAGCGTTTCGGGATCATATTCCTGAAGAAAATTACGGGCCGAGATAAATGCATACATACTATCCTTTTCCCCGTCCTTTTCCGGTTTTCTTTTCAGTACGGCACGTTCATCGTCGACTTCGCTGAAATGGACATATTCACGATTCCCCAGTTCATATATCAGCCCGTTATAATGCTTCTTTGTTATAACAAGGCTTATTTTGCGTATGTCCGATTTTACAAACATCACACCCCGCAGATTATCCTTCTCCGCAATTCATCGCGGGGATAGCTGAATCTAATCCCCTCCATGACGGCGAAAATATTCCTTATCTGAAAATACAGCAGGATGAGATAGCAGATAACGGGATTGACCGAATGATACCGGCGGTAGAAAAGATTCCATACTCTCGACCATAAAACATGCTCCAGTTCACGCTCAAACCGGGAAAGATCGCTTCCCGCTTGACCCTCAGACGCCGTCATCGACCGTTCCAGAATACGATCCATGATCTTTTCCCATTTCTTCACCTGTTCCTCAGCGATGCCGAATCCTCCATCAGGGTCGAGAAATTTTTTCATATATTTTCTGCAAGCCTCATCATGCATGCCATAATGCCGCTTCAGGCGTTCTCTCCATGTTATGCGAATATACGCCGCGACACCGGCACAGATGGTTACAATGTCCCCCCGAAGCATGGATGGAATTCGCCCCGGCACGAGAAAAATATATCTGAGAAGAAACCGGTCAGCATCAATCAGCGCATCGGCGGGGGAAAGATCATCGCGGGAAGACACAATGGAAGCCAGGTAGGATGTACGCGTCAATTTACGCATCACTTCCATCGTTATTTCCTGATTCATGACTTCCCTTTCAAGGCTCTGGTGCGGCGATATGTCATACCATTGCCGTATATGGATATCCTGGCCGGCAGCACTGGTCAGGGCAAGTTTCAGATTGCGTATTTCGTAGTACCTCAGGAAGGATAAGAAGAGCTCCTGGTAAAATCGGCTGGCACCGTGAAGATCGATAACAACATGGATCTGCTGCCTGAATACATACTCCTTTGCTTTCAGAAAATCATCATGCAGCATCCCGGGAGGGATGCCCGGCGCCGCCCTCTGCACGTTTCCCGTCCCCAGCATCTCGGTGTAATCTTTCTCCGAGAGCAGGTATCCGTGCAGCGCGTATACTTTTGCATGAACATAATCCCTGTCAGCAAAGCATCCCATGGGGGCTCCTGTATTTATGTTTTAAGCAGCAAATCCACTATAATATCCTCAATCTTTCTGCATAGTTCTTGATTTCCGCCAAGCTTCTCCCCTTCGGCCCGTACGGTGTCAAGTGAAAGGGCCGCCCTTTCTTTTACTTCTTGTATCAACTTGTTTTTTCTTGCGGTATTTTCCTCTCTTATTTGCGCCTGGAGTGCCTGTCGATTTTCCTGCTCTGCGAGTCTGAAATCATCAAGATTTTTCCTCGCCGTATCACGGGCCTCGTCAATAGCCATTGACGACTCCTGCTCCACATCAAGAATATGTTTGATAGTCTCATCCATGATGTTTTACGCATTTAAAGGTACACATGTCGTTTCTCATTTACTTGTTATAAAAAGAATTCTCAAAGAAAATCGTCTCGGCTTTTACCGGATCAATGCCGCCAATCTCTTTCAGTTTTTCATGCATGGCCTCGGTGTATCCCCTGATGGTATAATATTCGGCCCTGTCGAAGAAGAGAATAATCCGATCATTCAGCTCCCGCATCTGATGAAGCTGAAAGGCCGAGTCAAAGGCGCTTTCATGCACGACAAAGACCCACAGTGTTCTCCGCAGTACTACGGAGGCCCTATGCACTTCGCAGAGCGGTATGCCCATCCTGAACAGCTCCTTGCCCTGGTCGGCGTAGCTTCTGCCTATTTCCTCCTTGGTCGTATCGTAGCTTATCCACTGGCCCATGTTCTTTAATATCATCTTGGCTTTGTTCTCCACAAACTTCGTGTTATGCTCCGTATACGAAGATGTGGTAGGATCAGCCAGGAGGCCCTTGATCCATCGTTTTACTATGAGATCGGCATGTTTCTCAACCAGTTCCACCAGCTTGTCGGAAATCAAATGTAACATTGTGTACCTCCATGATATAAAATAGAAATTCGCCCCGCTGATAATCGTCACGATACGAAGCAACGAATTACTTACAGGCATGCACGTATATTTTTTTTATATAAAAAGTTACACGTGCATATTCAGTGTAACAAATCTACCGGCATCAGTCAAAATATTTGAAATATTTTATCAATTTTCCCCTAACCTAAAGTGACGGATACCTGCTGACACCGGGATAGGCCGACACCTGCGCACGGGGCGCCCTGACAATATCCTTGATCCGCATGAGCTGGGTCTTGGTGTTTCTTTCATTCTCCTCTAATTTCATAGTAATGTACCGTATAGTTTCTTCAATATTGGGAATTAAAATATACTCCAGTGCATTTACCCGTCTCTTGGTCTTTTCAATTTCATCGGCGATCATCATTGCCTGTTTTTCCCTGCCGGCAAGTTCCACCAGGTTCTGCGCGGCCTCCCTGAAAAGGGAAAGCGAATAATCCAGGCCCTGGGAAGTTTGCACAAAGCCGTAGCCTCCCGTACTCTGCCGGTCAAGACCCAGGGTAAATTCGGGCACACGGAGATTGAGCCGCGGCACCAGGGAAATTTCAAGATCACTGCTGCCACCCGATGAAATAAGAGCGGCAGCCACAGCCTCGGGGAAAGTCACATACCCGGCAAAGGTCATAAAATTACCTGCCTGGGCAAGTTTCGCGTCCACAAGCGCCCTGGACTGCCACATTTCGCGGGCGAGTTTCAGCACTAGCCGTATAAGCTCATCCAGTTTGTCCTTTAGAAGTTTGTGTCCCCTGCGGGCCAGCACCAGTTTTTTCCTGAGCTTCAGGAGTTCCATGCGTGTAGGGCTGATATCAAGAATCATTTTCCCTCCCGAGAAAGAGGTCCATGAGTTTCAGACTGATACGCTTCAGTTCCTGTCGCGGGAAAACCTTCAGAAGCGACCATCCAAGATCAAGTGTTTCCACAATGGACCGGTTGGCGTAATATCCCTGGGAAACATACAGTTTTTCGAATTCCCCGGCAAAGCTATAATAAATTTTGTCGATCTCTGAAAGCGCCGATTCACCGAGAATGACGGCAAGTTCCTGCATCTCCTTACCCCGGGCATAAGCGGCAAACAGCTGATTGGAAAGATCGGCATGATCCTCCCTGGTCTTATCGTGACCGATCCCCTTGTCCTTAAGGCGTGACAGGGATGGCAGTACATCAACGGGAGGATCAATGTTTTTCCGGTACAGGCTTCGTGAAAGAATTATCTGTCCTTCGGTGATGTACCCCGTCAGGTCCGGTATGGGATGGGTCTTGTCGTCCTCCGGCATGGTGAGTATGGGAATCATGGTGATGGACCCCTTTCTTCCCTTTATCCTGCAGGAGCGTTCATAGATAGTGGAGAGGTCCGTATATAAATATCCGGGATATCCCCGGCGCCCGGGCACCTCCTTCCGGGCCGAGGCTATCTCCCGCAACGACTCACAGTAGTTTGTGAAATCGGTAAGTATGACCAGTACGTGCATGTCCATTTCGAACGCCAGGTATTCGGCCGCTGTAAGGGCGACACGCGGCGTAGCAATCCGTTCAATGGCCGGATCATCGGCAAGATTCATATAGAGCACCGACCTCTCCAGGGCTCCCGATTCCACGAACTCACGCATGAAGAAATCCGACTCCTCGTAAGTAATCCCCATGGCCCCGAATACAACGGCAAAACTCTCCTCTTTCCCCAGAACCGAGGCCTGCCGCGCGATCTGCGCCGCCAGCTTGTTATGCGGCAAACCCGATCCCGAGAATATGGGGAGTTTCTGACCGCGCACCAGGGGATTAAGCCCGTCTATGGAGGATATGCCGGTTTGAATGAATTCATTGGGATAATCCCTGGCAAAGGGATTTATAGGTGCTCCATTTATATCCAGCATTTTTTCCGGCAGAATATCGGGCCCGTCATCAATGGTTTTTCCCATACCATTGAATATTCTCCCCAGCATGTCGGGAGAAACGGCAAGCTCAACGCCCCGGCCCTGAAAACTGATACCCGTTTCCGGAACATCGATGCCGCTCGTCCCCTCGAAGACCTGCACGAGTGCCGTGTCATATTCCAGTTCAATGACCTTGCCCCGGCGTTTTTCTCCCGTGGGGAGTATGATCTCCACCAATTCCTCGTTTTTAACGCGCCTCACATCATCGACGAGGATAAGGGGCCCGACGATATTCTTGATCGTTTTATACTCTCTTCTCATGACGCACTCTCCCGGTTGCCGGCCAGGCGTTCCCCTATCTCTACATCGATAAGCTCCCTGATATCCTGGATTTTTTCCGTGTCTCCGTCGGGAATAAACTTGGCCCTGGCGATATCCTGCTCAACATCCATCCGGTCGAAGAGCGTATAGGCCTGGCCCTCATCCACAATGGCTTTTCTAAGCCGGTCGCGGTAGTACAGGATAAGGTCCAGCATGAAAAACTGCTTTTTCAGGCTTGTATAGGTATCGCTGTCGTCGAAGGCGTTCTGGTGCAGAAAATCCTGACGTATGATCCTGGCAATCTTCATGACGAGACGATCGGGCGAACTGAGAGCCTCAATGCCGACAAGACGCACAATCTCCTCAAGCTCCGATTCCTGTTCGAGAAGCATGATGGCCTGCCGTTTCAGGGAGGGGAACTCCGGGCTGACGCGATCAGCCATGAAGGCCTCCATCTCGTTATCGTAAAGAGAATAGGACCTGAGCCAGCTGATGGCGGGAAAATGCCGCTGGAACGCCAGCTTGTCCTCCAGGCTCCAGAAGACCTTTACCACGCGCAGCGTGGCCTGCACAACCGGGTCCGAGAGATCTCCCCCGGCCGGCGATACGGCTCCTACGACGGAAAGGGCTCCCTCCCGGCCGTCGCTTCCCAGGCACCGGACACGGCCCGCCCGCTCATAAAAGGCGGCAACCTTTGACGCCAGGTAAGCGGGATACCCTTCTTCGCCGGGCATTTCCTCCATCCTTCCGGAAATCTCCCTCATGGCCTCGGCCCACCGTGATGTTGAATCAGCCATGAGCGCCACGGAATATCCCATGTCCCTGAAGTATTCGGCGATGGTAATCCCGGTGTAGACCGAGGCTTCCCGGGCGGCCACGGGCATATTGGATGTATTGGCGATAAGCACCGTACGCTTCATAAGCGGATACCCCGTCCGCGGATCTTTGAGCTCGGGAAACTCCTGGAGCACATCGGTCATCTCGTTTCCCCTCTCTCCGCAGCCCACATAGACGACTATGTCCGCATCGGCCCATTTGGCCAGCTGGTGCTGGACCACGGTCTTTCCCGATCCGAAGGGACCGGGGATGCAGGCCGTACCGCCCTTGGCCACGGGAAACAGGGTATCGATGACCCGTTGTCCCGTGGTGAGCATTTCCCCCGGTGGTATTTTTTTTACAATTGGCCGGCCCATCCTGACAGGCCAGACCTGCAGCATGGGCACTTCCTTTGTTCCTGATACAGTCTTAATGCGCGCCACCGGTTCCGTAATAGTGTAGTCCCCTTCAGTTATGGATTCTATGGTCCCCCCGATGCCGCAGGGGACCATTATTTTATGCACCACAATTTCCGTTTCCCGCACCGTGCCCAGTATATCGCCCGCAACAACCTCACTGCCGGAGGTAACCTCAGGCGTGAAATGCCATTTCCTTTCCCTGTCCAGGGCAGGAACATCAATACCCCGGGCAATAAAATCACCCCACTTCTCCCGTATTTTGTCCAGGGGACGCTGGATACCGTCGAATATGGACTCTATGAGCCCCGGCGCCAGTTCCACGGAAAGGGGCATGTCGGTCCTCTCTATTTCTTCGCGGGTGCCCACACCGGCAGTTTCTTCATATACCTGGATCGAGGCCGTATCTTCCTTTAGCTCGATTATCTCTCCCACAAGCCTCTTGGCGCCCACGCGCACCACATCATACATCCTGGCACCCGACATGTTCTGCGCCACCACGAGCGGACCGGAAACCTTTGTTATCATTCCTTTTTTCACGATTTTGTTATCCCCTCTATTTCAATACCGATAGCCTTTCTTACGGCATTGCCCAGCCGCTCCATCATGAAATGAGATTTTCCCCTTCTTCCGGGAATCGCCGAAACGGCAGGCAGGGCACGTGCCGCATATTCCGACAGGATATCTTCCATGCCCGTCAGGAGATCATCACTGACGAAGATGATCGCATATCCCTCACCGGCAAAGCGCCGTACTGCATCCCGGGCCTCGTTCAGATCCTCCGTACTCACAATGGCGGCACCGATGGAAAGGAAGGGCAGGACATCTTTCCCGGGTCCCACGGCAGCCATCTTTCCCGCTTCTTTCTTCATTATCCCCTCACCATGGTCTCGGGAAGCCGCATCTCAATCCATTCCGCTCCCAGCCCGGATCGTATGCCGCTCAGAATTATACCTATAACACGAAGCTCCAGCTCCACGGCCCAGGCATGCGTGAATACCGGTTCTGCACCCCAGACGAGGTATTGTGCCTGCCTGAGATAATCCGTCAGCATATTGTCACATTCCCTTTCAACAGCAAAGGGATTCTGCCGGGCCTGGGAGACAGCGTGAACAATGCGAGTAAAGCCGTTCCGTTCAGCCGTTTCCTTCAGCACGTCCAGTACATCACCGCGGGTATCACGAAATATGGAGGAATCAATATTTCCGCCATCGATAAAGAGAATATCCTTGAGTCCATCATGATCGCGCATATCACCGGCGCGTGCGAAAATTTTCATATTGGCCATATCAATTGAAAGGAGAAAAAATTTATGGATAAAACCGCTCCCTGTTTCCAGGCTCCTTTGAACAAGGTCATGGAACAGTGAAGCGTCGAGACACAGATCAATGGTTATGAGCATCTTTGTCCGGTACCAGGACTCAACAGCGGCTGTAACGGCATGCTCCATTGCAGCAGGAAGCAGATGAAACTGCTCACTAATAAAGATTTCCTTCATGATCTCCACGGGAATTATTCCATGTGATACGGCCAGCGAATCATCGGGGATATCGAGAAGGGATTTTTTCAGCATGACCCTTATATTATGGTAATCATATCCGATACGGAGAAGGGCATTAAAATTCTCATCACGGACGAAGTTCTCTATAAGATTAAAGAGCAGGCTCCGCCGCCACTCCATGAGTCTGTCCAGATCAAGGCCCTCACCGAAGCTAAAAAAATCGGCATAGACGGTATCCCTCAGTATTTCAATACAGGCATCATCACCGGAAGTCTCCATGAGACGACGAACGAGGGAGCCGGTCAGGAGCCGTGTTTCCATCGCCCGTATGAGCCCCGTCAGAAAAATGTGCCGCTGGTCACCTGTCCATAACGACATCCTTCACCATCCTTTATGAAAACAGCATAGAAATGATATCAATCTGATAGCGGTCGGCCATGACCTGCACGGCTGCATCCACCGTGGCGTTGAATTCCCGTTTACCCTCCCGGAGATACAGGCCGCCGCCGGTCTCCCTGTTTTCCCGGGAAAGTTTTACTTCAGAGACTTTGTTGATGACCGCCCCGGCCTCGCTGTTCAGCCTTTCCAGGACATCCTCAGTAAAGAATACTTCATCGTCGGATGAAACGATGATCTCCTCCCGTCCCGTCTGCACGCCTTTAATCACGACGCGTTCCATGAATCGGCCATATGTCTCACGGTTTTCCTTCAACCCCCGTTCCAGGTCCATGAGTACTTCGCCGATAACAGTGCGTTTTTGCCGGAGCGCCATTTTCTTCAGCTCCAGATTATGGATGGACCGCACCCGGTTATATTCAGCGCGGTACAGCGCATCGAGTTTTTCCTGTTCCTGAACTGCCTGGCGGTCATACTCCTGCTGCAATGCGTCACGGCGCTCCACGACTGTTGTCTCACCGTCACGTGCTATCTGCCGCGCCTTCTCGCGGGCTTCAGAAATAATTTTTTCCGATACGCTGTTCATTTTACCACACCATCCTCTTTGCCCTCTCCAGCCGGGTTGCTGCGGGTGACCGCTTACAGTCCGAAAGCTTCCCTGCATAACGCATCAGGATATCCTCAGGACAGCTTAATACCGTTCAGAAGAAAAAAAGTCGTTAAAAGACCCAGAACCGCGTAAGTCTCCACCATGGCGGCGAATATGACCCCCTTCATAGCCTGCTCGGGGTGCTTGGCCACGAGGTGAACACCGGCCGTGCAGACGCGTCCCTGGTGGATCGCCGATACAAGGCCCGCCAGGGCCACGGGCATGCAGGCCAGCAGTATCTGCCATCCCTGCCAGAGAGTCGGCATCATGGGCTGTGTCCCCAGCAGACCCAGTTTTATAATGACCAGAAAACCGGCTATAAAGCCGTAGAACCCCTGTGTCCCGGGAAGTACTACCAGAAGGAACAGGCTCCCGAATTTTTCCGGGTCCTCCCTGAGAACCCCTGCCGCTGCCTGCGCAGGCAGGCCTATCCCCACGGCGGAACCTATGCCCGCCACGAGGGCCGCCAATGCCGCTCCTGCAATGGCAATGGCCAGACCGATTTGACCTTCCATTCCTTTCTCCTTTATTCAATAATTTTCACATATCTGTCGGTATAGGCCAGGGGGGTAAACGCCTTCCCTCCCCCGGTGAAAAATTTTGAAAAAAATTCCACGTACTGGAGGCGCAGCGTATGGACAAAACCTCCCAGTAAGTTGATCGCCATATTAAAGAGATGCCCCAGGACCAGTACAACGGCCGCCATGAGATAACCGAGTACCGGTATGCCCGTCATCATGAAGGCAATGGTGTTGATGGCCATACCGATACCCGCTGTAACCATACCAAGCGCCATGAGGCGGATGTAGGACAGTATATCGCCCAGATAGGAAAAAACACCGCTCAGGACAAGGAGCTTCAGAAACCCGATGAATAAACGGAAAAACATCGTTTCCTCATCCCTGCCGCCGAAGAAGAAGACCACCAGGGCCATGATACCGGCGGCAATCCCCGCCGGCTTTACCAGTCCGCTGTCGAAGAGAGGCCGATCGCCGGGCACCAGGGCCATCTGCACACAGAGATCCGAGGCGAAAAGAATTATCACGAGAGATGAAACTATTACCAGCCAGGAGAGATTATCCGCCACGGCATCGAGCCAGAGACCCTGACGGATATTCGAGTAAATTCCCATAACCAGGCCCGTGAGCACCTGGACCAGGCCAAGAAAAAGGACAAGCCTGAAAAACACCATGGGCTCCAGCATAGGGTCAAACCAGGTGAACCGGTCCCGGAGAGCCGTAAGGGCCGGTGCATTAATAAAGGGGTCCGTGCTCCTGAAAAGATCCCCGAATATCCCCCCCGTGAGAAGTCCCAGCACTATGGTGGCGAGTCCACCCCACAGGGCGATCCAGAGGATATCCCCCTGACCGCGGGTTTTCTTCAATGCCCACAGCGCCGTCAGTGACAGGATGAGCCCGTATCCCGCATCGGTAAGACAGAGGCCGAAAAAAATAACGAAAAAAAACGACGTCATGGCACTGGGATCAAGGGAAGAATATGAAGGATAATTGTACAGCCGCGTGATGAGCTGAAAGGGTGAAAAGAGTTTCATATTTTCGAAGCAGACCGGCGGTGATTCGCCCTTTCCCGGTTCCGTTTCCTCGAAGGTGACCGAATCGAATTCCCGTACCAGCAGGGTCAGACGCGGAAGATCATCACTTCGTATCCATCCGGCCATCACGAAGGCATTAGCCGTGGTAAGCCAGTATCGGAACACGGAACCGCGCCTTTCCAGGTTGCTGTAATGCTCGATAACGGCCAGGAGATTATCGTAATCCTTCACCATTGCTCCGGCTTCCCGGGCCAGGGACTTCAGCTCCTTTTCAATTGCGTCAATGCGCATGATATTTTCATGATATTTTTCCCGGGGCGAGGTGTTCAGACCCGCTGTATCCAGCTCCTGAAATTCCCACTGCCGGAGCATGCTGCGGCACGACGAAAGGTTTTCCGAAAGACAGGCGATCACAATGACTGCAGCTTCATCCTCTTCATACAGCAATTCATAATCCATGATGTCAGCGCCCGCCAGGGCAGGGAGATATGCACTTTTCAGGATACCTGCCATAATCACGGCACGCCCGCCCTCACCCGACGTAAAAACGGGCAGACTGACATGCCGCCAGATTCCCAGACGTTCATTCTCCTGCGCCAGTGCCTCCCGGTCGCTCCCGAGGACCTGCATTTTCTTTTTAATGCCCAGGACACGCTCTTTCAGCGCCGCGGCATCAAAGGATTCTATGAGATTAAAAAATTTGTCGGTGCGCATAAGGCGCGGCGGGGTAAAAACTTTTTTCAGGAAGGACTCTTCAGGCCTGAACCGCTCAAGAAATTCCTTTACTTCTTCAAGCTCCCGGAATCCCTCGGGACTCAGGTCCCCCAGAAAAGAATTTTTTACTCCATCCCTGGCTTCCCGGGGAGTTTCTTCGGATATATCGGTGAGATGCAATAACGAGGCGAGCTGAAGTTTCCTCATGAAGACTTCAAACTGGGAAAGATGTCCGGCGATTAAAACCCTGGTCATCCTGCTAATGGCCATAGACACTCCTATTCCATTATTTTATTCAGCAGAAACGCCACAACCTCGTCCTTTTTCTTCATTCCTCTTTGACGAACTTTTTCAATTTCCTCCCGCGTTTCCCGTTCCTTCAGTTCACCGTCACGGGCGGCATCCCGGGCAGCCCTGGTCCTGGTTTCCTGCCTTCGTTTATCACTTTCCGCCTGAAGCATTTTTATTTTATTTTCATATTCTTCTTCAAGACGTTCCAACTGCTCCTCCACTTCCCTGGTCGCCTCGTTGATAATGTCAGCGGCGTGTTTTTCAGCCTCTTTTATGTCGGTTATGAGTTTATTGGTCATGGTGTTTTATATCCATATATTCATATAAAATTGACCGCCCTGGCAAAGACCCGTACTCTATTAATACCAGTATGCCGGGACAGAGTCAAATTTTTTCAATTTTTTAATAAAAAAACCATTCACATGGCATAAAAAATTGAAAAGCAGTTGTGATAATCGCGGGATTAATGTATATCACGTGTGTTATCGCAGCAGACAATGAATGTATCCATACCAGAGGAGCACGGCTATGACGACAGTTTCGGCAAACGAAAAAAATATTAAAAACATCCTGGCATTCACCAATGAGATCGTGCAGAACTTTCCCGGACGGATCACCGGATCGGAACCGACACATAAAGCCGGGGCCCGAATAAAAGAAGTCCTCTCCTCCTTCTGCGACAGGACCGTCAGTGAAAAATTCAGCGACAGGCCCGACGGCTTTCTCCGCTTTATTAAATATGTGGTGATATTTTACCTCGCGGGAGCCCTTGTTCTTTTCTTGCAGCCGGAACTGGTTCATGTCACGGCCCTTCTGCTTCTCCTCTCGGCAGTCATGTTCCTCTCACAGTTCGTCCTGTACCTGGGATGGTTCGATTTCCTGGCGCCTGAAAAAAAAGGGAAGAATATTTACGGCATTATCGAACCCTCGGGAGAGGTACAACAGCAGGTCATCATCTCGGGCCACTACGACGCGCCCTATGTTTTCACCTGGCTTTCCCGGGCCCGGTCGCTCCTGTACGTACCGGTCATCGTCTCGGGAATCGTTGTCATCATAGCGTCTCTGGCCGGTACCATGACCCTGAGCATTATGAGTCTCACCGGTAACGCTGCTCCGGATTTCAATCCTGTCGTGCAGTGGTTCATGATAGGAGGCATCCCCTTCATCGCGCCCCTGTTCTGGTTCACCACAGGACGGATATCCCCGGGAGCCGGTGACAACATGGTGGCTGTTGCCATAGCAGCAGAGGCGGGAAAAATATTCCGCGAGGCGGGAAAAAAGGTTCGTCCCCTTAAACATACGCGCCTCATCATCATGGCCTTTGATGCCGAAGAAGCGGGACTCAAGGGGGCCCATGCCTGGTGCCGCGCCCACCGGAAAGAACTTCTTGCCCTGAAGACCTTTAATCTCAATATTGACAGCATCTACAACCTGCGGCACCTGGCTTTTTTTACCCGGGACATCAACAGCATCGTTCCCCTTTCAAAGAAAATGGCCCTCCAGTGCCGCGACATCGCCGCGAGTCTCGGATACAAGGCCAGGGCGCTTCCCCTTCCTCCCGGAGGCGGCGCCACGGACGCCGGGGAATTCGGCCGCATCGGCGTTGAGGCCACCAATATTATCGCCATGGACCTGCATGCCATACGAAAGGACCTGGCCTATCACACGGAACGGGACACGGTTGAAACAATTGAACCCGAAGCGGTGAAGGCCGTGCTTGATATTTGCCTGCAGTATATCATGGCGAAGGATGAGGAAATTTCAGGATAAAATCAAGAGCACCACGGGGGCACAGCGGCACGGGGAAAGCACAGGGTAAAGGAAAAGAGGGGGGGCTATTCATGACAATATTTATTCTGACATATAGACCTGAATTATGGGCGTGTACGAGTATAAGCGTTTCTTTTTAGCTGATGCTATGTAAAAAGTACTTTTTACCGGTCACTGAATATAAACCCTCTCCCTCCTCTGTGCCTCCGTGACCCTGTGGTTGCATTTTTTTTAAATTCTGTGAGTATTGAATTTCCTTCCTCAGAAAATTATCCCTTCCACATGAAATAGTGTAGACAGGGAAACAGGGGAATGATATTCCTTTGCTTATGTTGTTAATAAGCGAGGTCACGCCATGATAGCCTATCAACTGACAGTTCCCGCCGACAATGCCCCGGGACGGCTCGCCGGTGTTACGGGCGTCCTGAACAGGGAAAAAATCAATATCCGTGCCATAACCATATCATCCTTCGGTGAAAGGGGATTTTTTAATATCCTCGTCGATGACCCCAGGGGAGCGCAGAAAGCTCTTTCAAAAGAAGGCCTTTCCGTTGAACTGAAGGAAGTCATCGCCGTCCTCATTGAGGATAAACCCGGGGGGCTGGACCGGCTGGTGCAGTTCCTGGCCGCGGAAAAAATCAACGTTGAAAATGCCTACGGTTTCGTCCTTGAGAGCCATCAGAAGGCCGTTTTCGTCATTCAGGTGGACCAGATCGAAAAAACCCTGAAGATGCTGGAAAAGGAAAAATTCAAGACACTGAGCGCCGAGGCCCTGGCTGCCATAGAGCCCTTCCATTACATGAAGTACTGATCCGCATAATCAAAAATAAATGTAACTGCGGGAACAGGGCGGCAGATATGTTATCATTCGCCGCCTAGTGTATATGGTGAAAGCAGTGTAACCTGCCTTTTCCTTGATGATAAATTAGACAAAATTGATATAGATACTAAATATATTCTGTATTGATAAATAAAATGGAAATAATTATACGGAACGCCACAAACAGTGATCTTCAGGAAATTACCGATATATTGAATCAGGCCATAAGAACCCGCAAATTAATCGGCTTTACCAGGGAATTTAGTGTTGAAGAAAGAGAAGAATGGTTTAGAGATCATTCACAAGGTGGTTATCCTGTACTTGTTGCTGAATATAACAATACAATTCTTGGCTGGATCAGTATCAGTCCCTATAGAAAAGGCCGGGAGGCTTTAGATAAAACTGTTGAAGTAAGCTGTTTTATTCATGCTGATTACCAGCGACAAGGAATAGGAAATAAATTATTATCGGAAGTATTAAAAATTGCTAAAAATTCAGGTAAAACCAACATCATTGCCATAATATTTAATACGAATACTGGAAGCTCGCACTTATTGGAAAAACAGAAATTTGAAATATGGGGCGTTTTACCGGAAGTAGCCGAACTGGATGGCGTAAAATTCAATCATGTTTATTATGGAAAAAAATTGCTGTAAAGAAGTACCGGCTTCGTCCAAACAAAAATAGCCGCACGGCGTCGGCCTGACCGTTACTTCACGAATCCCGGTAAAAACAAAGCGATCTGCGGAAAGGGAATGAGCAGCAGCGTCCCGATTACCAGGGCGATGAGCAGGGGAACCACTCCTTTAAAAATGACGTCGAGCGGCACATCGCGCGCCACGCCGCTCACCACATAGACATTGACGCCCACGGGAGGCGTTATGACCCCGATCTGCGTCACCAGCACGATGATTACGCCGAACCAGATAGGATCAAAGCCGAACTGTATGACCACGGGGTAGAAGATGGGCACTGTCAGCATGATAAGGGCCAGGGCGTCGATGAAGCAGCCGCCGATGAGATATACCAGTATAATGAACATCATGATAACCGCTGCCGGCAGGCTGAATCCTGAAATCCAGTTGGCAATATCAAAGGGGATGCGTGACACGGCAAGAAAATGGCCGAAGATCGTGGCGCCGGCCACAATCACCAGGATCATGCAGGTAATCCTGGTCGTTTCAAAAAGCGAGGTGATAAACCCCTCCCACGAAAGATTTTTCCGCACAACAGCTACGAGTATGGTCCCGAAGGCCCCGACGCCTCCGGCTTCCGTGGGAGTAAATACGCCGGTAAAAAGCCCCCCCATGACAAGAACAAAAATCGCCAGGGTTTCTGAAACACCCCTGAGGGCGATGAGCTTTTCCTTCACCGTTGTTCTGGGTCCCCGGGGTCCCATTTCCGGTTTCAGTGTGGTCCAGACAAGTATGGTAATGACAAAAAACAGCGTCAACATGATACCGGGGATGATCCCCGCCATAAAAAGCTTGCCGATGGATTGTTCCGTAAGTATTCCGTAGACGATGAATATGACGCTGGGAGGAATGAGTATGCCCAGGCTCCCGCCGGCAGCCACTACACCGGTTGCGAGGCCCGGCTTGTAATTATAGCGTTTCATTTCGGGCAGCGTGGCTGCTGCCATGGTTGCCGCTGTTGCGTTCGTGGAGCCGCAGATGGCGGAAAAAAACGCGCAGGCGCCCACGGTGGCAATGGCAAGGCCACCGGGCAGATAACCAATGTTCTTATAGGCCGCGTCAAAAAGCCGTGTACTTATTCCCGCGTGAAAAGCCACCTGGCCCATGAGAACGAAAAGCGGGATGACCGTAAGGTCATAGGACCCGAAGGCGTTGAACATATCCTTGGCGATGAGGTTCAGCGCTGCATCGGGCGAGACTATGGCGCTGAAGCCGAAAGCGCCGATTATAGCCATGAGAAAACCGATAGGCATCCTGAGAAACATCAGGACAACAAGGGCTGTAATTCCGACGATACCGATAACAGTGGGACTCATTCTATATCAACTCCCCGCATGGACTGCATGCTCTCAGCTACAAGGACCAGGCACAGGAGAAGGCATCCCGCCGACACTCCCATGACAAAAGGATACGTCGGTATCTGCAGAGTCAGCGATACTTCACCGGTATCCCTCAGATTCATGGCGTACAGCATGCTCTGCCATGCAGCCACGGCGAAAAAGATCGTGGCTATCAGATTGTTCACGGTATTGACCGCCATTTTTATCTTCTCGGGAAATTTCTGCATGATAAAGTCCACGGAGATATGGCCCTTTTCAATGGAGGTGTATCCCAGGGAAAAGGAAATGGTCAGGGCGCCCAGGAGTCCCACTACGTCATAGGTTCCCGGTATGGGGCACCTGAAAAGGCGGAGTATGATATCGGCAACCGTGATGGTCATCATGAGGGTGATGGACAGGGCCGATATCCAGTTTGCCCGGTCAGCTATAAAAAAAATGAATTTTGTAAATCGTATCATCGATTATTCCCATGCCCATATCCGCCGTGTTTTTCCATGGTCACGGCGGATATCCGCAGCCGGCTTTATTTACTGAACTGTGCTATAATTTTTTTCAGTTCTGCAACCGCCTTCTGTCCGTCAATGCCCTTTTTCTTCGTTTCAGCGACATGATCGCTGAGTACGGTCTCCACGGCTTTTACCCAGCGGGCGCTTTCCTCTTTTGTCAGTTCAACGATGGTATTTTTCAGTTCCAGCGTATATTTCCTTCCTTCAATATCCACAGCATCCCAGGTCTTGCCGTGGACACCGACCCATTCATCGCTCACATCGGTGAATATTTTTTTAACATCTTCCGGCAAAGATTCCCATTTTGCGTTATTCATTACGACGAACATGGAGGTAGTATATCCTATGTCCTTGCAGTCCGCCGTATATTTTATCACCTCGCCCTGGCGCCATCCCTTCAGGGTTTCGATGGGAGCAAAGGTTCCTTCAACAACGCCCTTCTGAAGCGCTTCATAGGTGGAACCCTGGGACATGGCAACGGGAATACCCTTCAGAGCCTCAACCACCTTGGCGCTCAGCCCTGTGGAACGGATCTTCAGGCCCTTTATATCTTCCAGCTTCGTCACCTTTTTTTTCGTGTGCAGAAGACCGGGTCCATGAGCATGCAGGTACAGGACCTTTACATCCTTCAACTCTTCGGGTTTCATTACTTTATAGAACTCATTAACCGCCTTTGTGGCAATCATGCCGCTGGGATATCCCAGGGGAAGATCCGCTGTTTCCATGACGGGAAATCTGCCGCGCGTGTAGGCGAAGCAGGACATGCCCAGATCTGAAATGCCCTTGACAACACCGTCATAGACCTCGTTTGCTTTGGTCAGGGTGCCGCCGGGGAAAATGTTGATCTTGACCGATCCGTTCGTTCTTTTTTCGATTTCCCTGGCCCAGGAAACTGCAGCCTTGCACTGTTCATGAGTCGGCGGGAAAAATATGCTGTAGGACAGCTCTATTACATCACCTTTGCCGGATTTTCCGCATGAGCCGGAAAATATAACGGCCAATGAAACACTCAGCACAACCAGACATAGTCTTTTCATATCGGGATACTCCTGTTTAAATTATGGGAACCGCTCAAACTTATTTTTTAGTGGTGCCCTTATATGTCGTCGGGATGGAGATAAGCCCGGCAAATCTACCGAATATGACGGGCTCTTCAGGTATGCCCTCCCCGCACCCACGGGAAGACCTTCAATTTTATTGGAACATAACCCACAATTTTTAACAGAAAAGCAAGTAAAATTAGCCATGGAACGTGAAAATATAGAAGAATCCGGATAAATCGTTTTGTAGATTATGGATGGTCCCCTGCAACTAAAGTCTTTTCGCGCATCACCGCCGACGATGCTCCCTGCCGCTTGTTGTCATAAGCCCGTTTTATACCCTGTTCAGGAACAGGAGGCCGTAACCCGCGGCGATGAGAAAGCAGACTATCCAGACAATGAGCTCTTCGAAGGAATAACCGAAAAAGATTATTCCCGTAACCAGCCGTATCAGGTAAAATCCGGAAATGAGAATGAAGAGAGAACCGGCATTGCGGACCGCCGCATTGCTCCTGGCAAGGGCAAGGCTCATGACGGAAAAATAGAGCAATATGAAAATGATGATGATATTGGCAATCTGCATTATGCCCTGGTTATCCTTTGACAATCGGGGCAGTTCCGTCTGCCAGTTGAACATCTTCCAGAAAAACATATGAAAGACCGCCAGTGCCCCATTGATGATACCGCCCGTATACAATATGCCCTGTTTCATATCCGCCCCCTTTATTCCCCCGCGTCCACAGCAGCCAGACGTACGGGATGGCCGCATTTAACCACCACGGGCAGATAAAAACAAGAACATTTCGGGCATGGAAGGCCGCATGATACCGATGGAAGAAAAAAATAGTTGCATCTAATGAGCTAATAAAGTATCTACAGTATTAGCCAATCGGCGAACCGTCATATATAAAATTTCTCATTTTTCCCCGGGAAAGGTCCGCATAATCCCGGTTATGCTGAACATTTACCAATTAAACTGGAGCAGCCGCCCTTGAGTGAATTTGACAGCCTGTTCGATGACGATAAGAAAGAAAGTCATGATTTTGACAGCTTCTTTCAGGAAGAACCGCTGGAAACCGATGATTCCGGTCTTCTCAAGGATTTTCATGATCTCATCGATTTTGACGAGACCGGTTCCACCATAAATGAAAAACAGGCAAATATCCCCGGGACTCCCAAAGATAAAAAGCCCGTTCCTAAGCCCGTCGAAAAAAAGGAGGAGAAACCTCCTCTCTGGTGGCTTGCTGCCAATGATGAATTCGCGTCACTGGATAAAACATACCATGAATCCATGGCGCAATACTACCGCACTATTGTCAGAAAGGACGACCTGGCCATGATCAGGAGAATCCATAAAATTCCCGACAACTGGAAAGACTTCGCAGGAATCAATGACGCCTCCCTGAACATCTCGGAGTACGATAAACGACGGCTTTCCGACATGAAAAATTACAAAGCCTGGGAACTCAAAATGGAAAGCATGAATTTGCATTTCATTTCCACGGCGGAACACGTACTCCTGTCCTGCCTGTCCCACCGGCCCGTCCCCTTTGAAGAGATCGATGAGGCCAGGGATTCCATAAACCAGCTCATCATGGAGATCGAACGTAATCCCGATAATTTCAAATACCTCTTCCTCAGCCTTGCCAAGCGGGCCATCAGCGACTTCTACTACCTCATGAACAGCACCATGCGTTTCTATCAGAAAAAACAATTTGAATTCCACCGCGACACGGCCATGGTTCTTCAAAACTGGGTGGCCATGATGAACACCCATAAAAACCTCTATGGAAATATCGAGACCATCAAAACACTGAAAAAATCCATTGATCCCTATTTCAAGGAGAGTTCCACTCCCACGGGTTATAAGATGGATGATGTCCGTGTGCGAAAATACCTGGAGAGTATTGAAAAGGACGCCGGTTTTATAGCCTCGCTGCTTAGAGGGATTAACCTGTCAAGGAACCTGCTCATTAAAATGCGCAATGACTACCGCTTCCTCCTGTTCTACTACAATGGAAAAGACGGAAAACTCTACCGGTATAATTACGTCATCATGAATTTTGAGGAGAAGCTGAAAAACGGTATCATAACGAAGGAGATATTCAACGGATTCAAGGACATCCGGGACGCCTTCATGGAACTCAAGAATTATATCGAAAGCATGGGGCTGATAAAATTCGGCACGGGAGAGTTCACCTATTTAACCATCCTGGATTTCACTTACAAGAGCGCCAAGTTTTTCGAGGCCTATCTCCTGAGAAAAGGGCAGTACGAGAAGCTCTCGGACCTGCGGAGCGACGTCCTGTACTACGTGGAAAAGGAAATGGAACTCCATTCAAAAAAGAAGCGGGGGTAATAGAGACCCGTCACGAATGTTTTCTCAGCACCGTCCCCTGAAAAGTCGCGATAAGCAGATCGTTTTTTTTCACATCCATGCGGTAAATGCCCGTACGTTTTGTCGTATGGATGCGCGTTGCCTCGGCGCTGATAGTGTCACCCACCCCGACGGCGCGCAGAAAGGAGCCGCTCACATCCAGGGCAAAGGACGGACTGTGATCGCTGTTGGAAGCCGCGGAAAAGGCCACGTCGGCCAGGGAAAAGATAAGTCCTCCGTGGGGAACACCGAGAAAATTCAGCATCTGTCCGGTCACGGTCAGGGAACAGCGAGCGTATCCTTCACGCACTTCTTCTACAAGAATGCCGAGAAGTTTCGCATAAGGATCTTCCCTTACCATATTATGCAGTTTTTCCATTGATTCCTCCCGAAATAGTTCATGCAAGACTTTAAAGAATGATCACGACCAGTCATGGATCGTCCAGCCGCGCCGTGCGGCCAGGGCGCGAAGCTTTCTGTCGGGCGTTACGCAGCGGGGATGAGCCACGACCTCCATGACATGCGAATCGGCATAGGAATCGCCATAATAGTACGACGATGACAGGTCATGGCCTTTTTGTGAACAGAATTCCTGCGCCCTCTTCAGCTTTTCCCTGCCGTGGCAGTAGGGCCGGCTGAGACGTCCCGTCAGTTCGCCGCCCTGAACCTCCAGTTCCGTGCAGAGCATATCGGACATGCCCAGGTACTTCACGACCCTGTCGCAGATATAGTTCGTCGAGGCCGACAGCAGTACAGTTACGCCGCCCCGTTTGTGATGCTCCCCTATTTCCGCCGCTGCCTCACGGCGAATGCGCTGTTGAATATATTCCCGGAAAAGATCATCGTTGTGGTTGAGCGTCTCCTCCAGGGAAGCGCCGGTGAATCGGCGTGCCAGGATATCCATGGCACCATCGGCATCGATGATGCGGAGTTTATAGAGGAGCATGGCGTAGATAAAACGAACCCGGTCCCGGGCATGGATCAGCTTCCGGTCTTTCATGTATTGCACAAAAAGAAGGCCGCTCGATGTGTCCAGGATCGTCCCGTCCAGATCGAAGAAGGCGATGTAGGTTCCTTTTGTGTCAGGCATGGTTTGCCCCCTTTTAGAAAAATATCCTGCAAGATTTATAAATCTTCGCATTTTATTCAACCATATTTTATTTTATAAATTCCAGTCCTTTCCTGATGATAACAATAAAAGGCCTTGATTTCTCTGAGTACCCATTCTATACTTATACTCACAATGCCTAATACGGACATACTCTTAACAGGAGATAATGGACAGTTTATGAAAAGTAAAACAACGGCCTTATTAACCATCGTTCTATCCCTTTGCATCGCCGTAAACGGCGCTTTCGCCCAGGGTGCAAAAACAACGCCCTCGGACCAGGAAGCAAGGGAACGCCTCGCCTATATTCAAACGGCCCTCCAGAACGGACAGAAATCCTCCAATATCTGGTACTGGTCATGGATCGGCATATACAGCGGATTGTCCATTGGTTCATACTCTCTTTTCTTTGCCACCGATGCTTTGAATCCCAAAAAGAATTCCAAAGACAAGAACCATTTCAGGCAAGACTGGATGACCAGCGGCATAACTTCCACCCTGGGTGTCATCGGTCTGGCCATAGACCCCATGGTCCCGGCCTATGCCCTGGGGCGCTTCAAGGACATGCCCGAAGGCACTCCTGAAGAACGCCTGCTGAAGCTGAAAGAAGCTGAAATATGGTTCAAAAAAAGCTCACAGCGTGAAATCGACGGAAGGTCCTGGGTTCCCCACACCCTGAACTTTGTCGTCAACCTGGCTGCGGGACTTACGATCTGGCTCGCCTTTGACCGGAGTGTCGTGGACGGTCTCATTACCTTTTTACCGGGAATGGCCATAGGAGAGCTGCAGATATGGACGCAGCCCACGAGAGCCATCAACGATTATGAAACATACAAGAAACGATTTATGACCGGTTACGTGCCGAAACGCGATGACGATGTGAACTGGTTCTTCGCCGCGTATCCCGGCGGCATGATAGCGGGGCTGCGTTTCTGACAGCGCGGTACCGAATCCGCAGCGTCGGAATTTAAACCCTGAAATATTCCACGGTCTTCCAGAGTACCGAGGCATTACCCCGCAATGAATCGGCGGTTGAAGACAGTTCCTCCGCCGATGCCGCGTTACTCTGCGTTACGCCATTAAGCTGGTTCATGCCCTCGCTGATCTGTTCTACGCCCAGGTCCTGCTCATGTGAGGCCAGGGATATATCCTGGACCAGGTCGGCAGTCTTCTGAATCTTCGGTCTGATATCACCTATACGTTGACCGGCTTCATCGGAAATTTTCTGACTTTCAACCAGTAAATCAGTTATTTCCCGGGATGCATTCTGGCTTCTTTCCGCCAGAGAACGTACTTCTCCGGCTACCACGGCAAATCCCTTCCCGTGATCCCCGGCCCTGGCAGCCTCGATTGCGGCATTTAAGGCCAGCAGATTTGTCTGATAGGCGATATCCTCGATAAATTTAATTTTTCCGCTTATCTGCTTCATGGATTCTACCGTTCTCATGACGGAAGCGCCCACCTCTTCGGCCTGTTTGGCCGTTTCCTGGGCAAGGTTGTTTGTATCATTCGATTTATTGGAGTTTCCCGTAATACTGGCCGCCATTTCCTCAAGGCTCGATGTTATTTCCTCCAGGCTTGAAGCCTGCTCACTGGCCGAGGATGCCAGTCCCGATGCCGCGTCATTTATTGAGGAACTGCTCATGCTTACCGCCTCCGAGGCCTCTTTAACATTCCTTATCACGTCACGAAGCTTCCTGATGAGGCTGTTGGCATCGTTACAAATGGTCCCGATCTCACTCGAGGAAATCATGGGGACACCCTCTATCAGAAAATTTCCCTGCTCCATTTCCTTCAGAGCCTGTGAAAGAACCGTTGTGCTGACCTTAATATTTTTTGTCATAAGATAAAGCAGCGAGAGTATAATGAGCAATGAGAAGAGAAGAATAAAGGAAACATGGAGAGCCATATTTTCCAGAATAATAATTTTTGAATTCACAAGATAAAGCAGATACCCGAAGATAACGATCGGAACAAGAGCAACGGAAAGACTAAGGAGGAGAATACGCACATTCAGAGGAAGGCTCTGATATTGACCGGGAACAATTGCTGCATCACGGATATGCTCTTCGGAAAGAAGATTGCCCAAATTGTTTTCACAATTGAAATATGAAATAGTAACATTTATAAATCCCATAAGGGGAACAATCAGCAGAAGGGGGACCAGATTTTGCAGTGAAAAACCCGCCTGGAAGTATACCAGAGTAGGCACAAAAATTAATGAAAGGGTCCAGTTTACAATTAAAATCTTCGCGAATGATAATGGGAAAGTAAGTATCTCACTTTTAACAAGGCTTCTGTCATAATTCTCATCATAGAAATGGGCGACCATTCGCGACAGAAGACGACGCGACCTGACTGTCTCGCAGATGATGGCGAAAATGATATAAACACCCACATCGGCAAGAAAATAGAAAAGCTGGTCTGAAGTCATTCCTCCCGTGAAATAGACAAAATAAACGGCCAGGGGAACGGCGAGTAAATAAGAATATAAGTCGGTTGTCATTACCGTTGATTTATATAGTTTCCCTGTTGATATCATTCTATCTGTCTCCTTTTAAGTTTAGTAACTTTAGTGGGGCTTACTGAACTATTTGCTGCACATATATGAAACACCTATTGAATACATAAGATAATTCTACTTGTTTAACTTTAAAATATCAATAACAATAATATAATCATCTTTTTAACAGCTGCATTCCCTGAAAAAACCTGCTTAACAGCAATACTCCATTTCAGTAGGCCAGCACGGGCCCGAGCCATTTTTCCACGGCTGAAGCGTCCATGCCTTTACGAAGGGCATAATCCTCGAGCTGCCGGCCCGTTATCTTGCCCACGCTGAAATACTTCGCTTCAGGATGGGCCATATAGTAGCCGCATACCGAGGCAACGGGAACCATCATCATGCTTTCCGTGAGAGAAAGTCCCGCCCCGTTGCCGGCATCGAGAAGCCGGAATATAATTTCCTTGTCGGTATGGTCCGGGCAGGGCGGATATCCCGGCGCAGGGCGGATTCCCCGATATTTTACCTTCAATATTTCATCCATGGAAATATTTTCTCCGGGCGCATAACCCCACCACTCCCGGCGCACGACCAGGTGCATGTACTCGGCGAATGCCTCGGCCAGGCGATCAGCCAGTATTTTTGCCATGATGGCGCTGAAATCATCCTTTTCTCGGTTGAACCGATCGACCAGGTCATCGAGGCCGTGACCGGCCGTAACGGCAAAAAGACCCAGGTAATCCCGTTTACCCGATTCCACAGGCGCAATATAATCGGCCAGGGAGAGATAATGGGGCGTGCTCTGTTTTCGTTTCTGCTGCCGGAGCATGGGAAAAGATGCCAGAACATTTCGCCGTGTTTCATCGGCATAGACATCAATGGTGTCGCCCCTGGCCGCGGCCGGGAAAAAACCGGCGACACCCCGGGCCTTTAAAAGTCCGCCGTTGACTATTTCATCGAGCATGGTCCGGGCGTCCTTAATCAGCTTCTTCGCCTCCTCGCCCCTCACGGGATCATTCATCACATCGGGCCAGGCCCCGTCCATTTCCCAGGCGATAAGGAAATAACGCCAGTCGATATATTCTATAAGCGTTTCCAGGGGTACCTCATCCATGACCCGTACACCCGTAAAGGAAGGCACAGGCGGATCATAGCCCTCCCAGTCAAGCCGCAGCCCTTTTTCCCGGACCTCGTCCAGGTCAAGGTAGAGTCCCGCATTACCGGCAGCACCCTGCCGCTCCCGTTCTCTCCCGTGCTTTAACTCGTTTTCCTTTATGAAGGATATTTTCTTCTCCTCGTTCAGAAGCGCGGCAGTGACCGTCACGGCCAGGCTGGCGTCCCTGACATGGACCACGGGACCGCGGTAGCGCGGCGCGATCTTCACGGCCGTATGAAGGGCCGATGTTGTGGCGCCGCCGATGAGCAGGGGAACAGTAAACCCTTCCTCATCCATGCGCGATGCCACCTGGGCCATCTCATCAAGCGATGGCGTGATGAGACCGCTCAGGCCGATAATATCCACGTTGTGTTCCCGGGCGGCCCGGATAATGTCAGCCCAGGGAACCATGGTACCCAGGTCAATAATCTCATAATTATTGCACTGCAGAACCACGCCCACGATATTTTTGCCGATGTCATGGACATCACCCTTCACCGTGGCCATGAGAATTCGTCCGCGCGCCGTCGCGCCTCCCTGCTGTTCCTTCTCCCTTTCTATATGCGGCATGAGCCCCGTCACGGCCATTTTCATGACCCTGGCGCTTTTCACCACCTGGGGCAGAAACATTTTACCGGAACCGAAAAGATCTCCCACGATATCCATACCGTCCATGAGCGGACCTTCAATGACATCGAGAGCGCGGTCCTTTCCCAGCCGGCACTCCTCCGTATCGCTTTCGATATGCCGGGTTATACCCTTCACCAGGGCATGGACAAGCCGCTGTTCCACGGGCCAGGACCGCCATTCTTCGCGGGCAGCCGTACTTTCCTGTGCGGCGGTCATGGTTCCGGCGGCCTCGATGAGTTTCTCCGTGGCATCGTCTCCCCGGTCAAAGAGAACGTTCTCTATGCGGGTACGCATGTCGCGGGGAATATCATCATACACCGGCAGCGCACCGGCATTGACGATTCCCATATCCATGCCGGCCCGGATGGCATGATAGAGGAACACGGCATGAATGGCCTCGCGGACCACGTTATTTCCCCGGAAGGAAAAAGAAATATTGCTCACACCGCCGCTTACCAGGCTCAGGGGAATCGTTTTCTTGAGAATACCGACCGCTTCTATGAAATCCATGCCGTAGCGGCGGTGCTCGGCAATACCCGTGGCAATGGCGAATATATTGGGATCGAATATGATATCCACGGGATCGAGCCCGGCCTTTTCCGTGAGAAGTTCGTGACTGCGGCGGCAGATCTGTATCTTCCGCTCCAGCGTGTCGGCCTGTCCCTTTTCATCAAAGGCCATGACAATCACGGCCGCCCCGTACTTCATGACGGATCGGGCCTGTCGCAGAAAGGTATCCTCACCCTCCTTCAGGCTGATGGAGTTGACCACGCCCTTTCCCTGCAGGCACTGCAGACCCGCCTCAAGCACGTCCCAGCGCGATGAATCGATCATGAAGGGAATCTTTGCCACATCGGGCTCAGCTGCCAGGAGGTTCAGGAAGGTTACCATTTCCGTTCTGGCATCCAGCATGGCGTCGTCCATGTTGATGTCCAGCATCTGCGCCCAGCCGGCCACCTGTTCACGAGCCGTTTCCACGGCCTCGGCGTATTGCTTTTCCTGGATGAGGCGAAGAAATTTCCGCGAACCCGCCACATTGCACCGCTCCCCGACATTGGCAAAAAGACTGTCGCCTTTGATACACAGGGGCTCCAGGCCGCTCAGCATGGTATACCGGGGACTCTCCCTGCGCTTCATCGGCGGGCACGAACCCAGGACCTTCACGATGGCCCGTATGTGCTCCGGCGTGGTACCGCAGCATCCGCCTACGATATTGACGAGGCCTTTAGCCGCGAAAGCCCCCAGGACCGCTGCCATGTTCTCCGGCGTATCATCATAGGCCCCCAGCTCATTGGGAAGCCCGGCATTGGGATGGATGCTGATAAAGGCGCTGCTGAACCGGGCCAGTTCTCCGGCAAAGCGGATCATTTTATCGGCACCGAAAGCGCAGTTGAGGCCCACGCTGAGCGGCCTGGCATGGGCCACGGAAATCCAGAAGGCCTCCACGGTCTGTCCCGAGAGAATTCTGCCGCTTTCATCGGTCACGGTGCCGCTTATCATTATCGGCAGTTCCCTATCCTTCTCCTCAAAAAGACTCCTGAGTGCGTAAATGGCAGCCTTGGCGTTGAGCGTGTCGAATATCGTCTCAATGAGAAAAAGATCGGCGCCGCCGTCCATGAGTCCCCGGGCCGCCTCACGGTAAGCGGCCGCCAGTTCCATGAAGGTCAGGGTGCGGAATCCCGGATTGTTCACATCGGGAGACATGGAGAGGGACCGGTTCGTCGGGCCCAGGACACCGGCCGCAAAACGGGGCTTATCCCCGCTGCTGTACCGGTCCGCCGCTTCACGGGCCAGTTCGGCGCCGCGCCTGTTCAGTTCATAGGTCAGTCCCTCCGTGCCGTAATCGGCCTGGGACACGGCCGTGCTGTTGAAAGTATTGGTCTCCACGATATCGGCACCGGCTTCGAGATATTGACCGTGTATATTGGAGATGATATCGGGCCGCGTCAGGTTTAAAATATCATTGTTTCCTCTCAGCGGCAGTTTGTGCCGGGCAAAACGCTCTCCACGGAAATCTTCCTCGGAAAGGGTGTGCATCTGGATCATGGTCCCCATGGCCCCATCGAGAAATAAAATGCGTTTCTCCAGAAAATTTTCGATCGGCCATCGTTCCCCTTTTATCATAGACTGTCTGCTCCTATCGACCAAATTTATGCTGCACTGCACCTATCCAGCTGGATTTTTCACCGCCTGTTATGGTAATGATAACATCGCCTCTTTCTATTTTCCAGATTAATTTGTGGAGCTGCATCTTTCCCTCTAATAGAGTATATTTGCATATTGACAATAATCATAATAGAGTACATTTTCAATGAAATATCTGCTAAATATTTTCTAAACATTTTCACAATATATTTATTTCTATTTTAATAATTCAGATTGACGCAATTGGACACTAGTGTATAGTTCCGTACAGACGGTTTAAATTTAATCTCACCAAGGGGAGGGGGAAACAATGAACAGGAAACTTATGATTTTATCGCTTCTATGCATCCTGTGTCTTCCGGCGGCGGAAACTTTCGCCATGAGCAGCATCGAGGCTCCGGGACAGGCGCTGACAGGATACGGGTCAAGCACGAATTACATCTGCTCGAGTTACAAGGAATACCGCGTGGGCGACTGGTATGATCCATGGAGCGGAGACTGGTGCTGGTATTATGTGCCGGAAAAACTGAAAAACGGTACATCGGCCCCCGTGGCAATCATTCTTCACGGGATGATGCTCATGGCGCCCGATATTTATAAAGACCAGATCGCCCATTTATGCAAACAGGGATACATCGTGCTGTTCCCGCAGATCAACAAGGGAGGACTGGCCGGTCTTGCCACGGACAATGACCAGAACCTCATGATGCATCGCACCATCGATTCGGTCAATACGGCTCTTGATGCCCTGGGATCAAAGGCAGACCGGGACAACCTGGTCCTCTACGGCCATTCACTGGGAGGGCTCATTGCCATGTGCTGGGCCGCCAATGAAGGAACGGCCATAGCGCCTCCCGTAAAAAGTATGGTGCTCGTGGAGCCCTGCATCTACTCGGCCATCCCGGCCTTCGTCGATGTATTCGTCACCATCACGGAACTGGATTTCATCACGAAAGCGCAATCGGCAACCTGCCCCGTCATCATGATCACCGGCGAGGACGATTCCATCGCTCCTCCCTCCACGGCCATCGAGGCCTATGATGCCCTGAGCAATGTATCGTCCAAGGCACTGTACCAGGTGTATTCCGACCGTTACGGCGACGATGAACTCATTGCCGATCACATGGCGCCCATCTGCGATGACGGGTGGATGCCCTCATGGGCCATGGACATGCTGGGTGGCGACGGTGAAGTGGACACTCTGGATTACCGTGTCTTCTGGACTGCCATGGATGCGGCTTTTGACCGTGTCGTAAATATTGATTTTGACATGGGCGCCTGGAGCGACGGGACCCCGGTACTGGATGTGGAAAAACTGCGTCCCTGAGGCATGCCATCTTTCTTTGCCGGTCATGCCCACAATGACCGGCCCGGCAGAAAAACAAAACCCGCGGCATCTTTCCTGATCCGCGGGTTTTTCGTTATATGTCGGTTTCTGTAAAAGGTGTGATTTTTCTTCTGTTCCAGTTCAATCAGATTAATCCATCGGCCTTTAGCTGCTCCACAATCTTTGCTGCGGCATTCCGTGCAGTCAGCAAAAATATATCCTGGCCACTGGTGATTGTTCCGGCACTCCAGACATTCATCCAATTTTTTGTGTCTATCAATTCACACTGCAGACTCGTTTCACTCATATTTGTCGATTGAATAGTCATACCATAATTCGGATTCGGGTTGGAAAAGTTTTTTGAGGAAGAAAAGTTTGGATTAGAATAATCCTTCGTGGAAGAAACCTGGGTTGATGTCTTTTCCCCGATAAAACGGATTTTCAGCAAACCGTCAATTTCGTATTCCTTTACTATAGCAGAAATTTTTTTATTTTTTTCTTTATCAAGAGGATTTATAAATTCTGTCATTTGTGAAGACATGACACCGTTTTCCTGTAATTTAGACACCAGTTCTTTCTCAAGAGTATCCTTTTTAACCAGGTCGTCCATTTCCATTTCAACAATTATTCTTGCATATTTCTTCTTAATTCCTGAATTATTGGGAAATGATCTTATTTCCGTTGTAGTGCACGATGTTAAAGTAAGTAAAATCAAGCTTAAACTAATAATAACTGCTCTCATATATCTGCCCTCACTAATTTTTTATTGGAAGAATATCAGCTCCATAATAGATGTCAATAGATTTTCACTAAACCCTTTGCCATTTTAAAAAATTAGCTTCCTCGATATTTGCATCACTGTTTTGATCTAAATTTTCAAATCTTACCGATAAAAAGGGTTGCATTTCAAAAACCGCAAAGATAAGTTCACACCATATTTTTATTAATCGTGAAGTAATGCGATACCTGCACGGGAATACAGTCAATAAAAGAAGAGGTCGTCATGGCAGATCTATCCACCACCTATATGGGACTGGAACTGAAAAACCCCCTGGTTATTTCCAGCTGCGGTCTCACCGGGTCCCTTGAAACAATACAAGAAATCGACCGAGCCGGTGCCGGGGCTGTCGTCCTCAAATCCCTCTACGAGGAAGAGATCTCGGGAGAGATCAATTCCCTTTCCTCATCGGAAAAGGGGACCGGGTATGGCGTCGAGGCCGACGATTACCTTCGCTATTATGTTAAGCAGAACGCCGTGGATAATTACCTGACCCTGATCCGTGAGGCGAAAAAAAGCATTTCTATCCCCGTAATCGCCAGCATCAACTGCAGTACGGCAAAGGGATGGACTTCCTTCGCGAAAAAAATAGAACAGGCCGGGGCCGATGCCCTGGAAATAAACATGTTCATCCTCCCCTCGGACCCTAAAGAAAAAAGCGCCGATATTGAGAAATTATATTACCAGGTGGCGCGTGACCTGAAAAAAATCGTAAATATCCCCATTGCCATGAAAATCAGCCCCTATTTTACCGGTCTCGCCAACATGATAAGCGGGCTTTCCGAAACGGACCTGGGCGCCATCGTTCTTTTCAACCGCTTCTTCAGCCCCGACATAGACCTGAAGACCCTGGAGATAGTATCGGCGGGAGTCTACAGCAGCCCCGGTGATTTAGCCCTGCCCCTGCGGTGGATCGGCATCACGGCAGGAAAGGTCAAGTGCGACCTGGCAGCCTCAACGGGCGTCCATGACGGATTTGGCGCGGTGAAGGTCATCCTGGCCGGGGCCCGCGTCGCCTACGCCGCATCAACGCTGTACATCAACGGCATAGAGCATATCCCCATCATGCTCGGCCAGATCAATGACTGGATGGACCAAAACAATTATCAGTCCGTAGACAAGTTCCGCGGCGCCCTGAAACGGCGCGATTCCGCCGCAACACGGCGTTTTGAACGGGCCCAGTTCATGAAATATTTTTCCAGTCACAAGGGATAATCTTTCTTTTTCCGGCTGAAAAGTTCTGAATTATAATTACGGTCGACAGGCTTTACCACCAGTGATAAAATAAGAGCGAAATGGGATAGTTCTATTTATTAATTAGCATACCGTCCAGACGGTTTTTATTTAAAATCACACAAGAGAGGTAAGAAAATGAAAAAGAATCGCTCTCTATTCTTCGCCCTGATTTTGACAGGTATGATCTGTACTGCGGGTTGTTACAATTCAGACAATGAAAACAGCGGTCTTTCCCGTGGAGACAACCCGGAAAGAACAGGTGAGACTCTCACGGCAGGAAATACCGTCACGGCCTGGCCCTCTGCCGGATTTTCCGAGCAAGCAGCTGATCAGAACACGACGTTCCCCGATACGATTGTCACTGCCGTTTCCGTCACTGCTCCCCTGCCCGATTCATTCCCGGAACACCCGGCTGAATGCGACGTGCTCCGCTTTCTGCGCATCCGTCACAAAAACGGCCCTGCCAATCCATCCGAGTCTGACAGAATTCTCATTGCGCAGCCTGGAGTGCTGGAGGGCGCCGCTGCCTTCTATAATGTCGCCGCCAATCTCGTGACACGCGCTTATAATGAAAAAGGAAAATATGTCGAGTTCTGGGCCATAGACCGCCGTTCAAACGGACTTGAGGACCTTAACGGCCTCAGGCTTGCCAGGGCCACGGGAAATCCCTATGACTTCATCGATTACTATTACCGCGATATGGACTATGCCGGGCAATACTTCCAGGGTTTCCTCAGTCCCTACAGCGACGCTGAATGGCTCGTTGACATGGGGATGGACCAGACCCTCAGGGACTGGAATAGCGTCATAACCCGGGGCATTCCAGACCAGGACATCCGGAAACAGAAAGTCTTTCTCGGGGGCCATTCCCTGGGCGGTTTTCTCACCGGAGCCTATGCGTGCTGGGATTTCGACGGTGATCCCGAAACAACCGGTGATGCCGGCTACAACCAGTGCGCCGGATTTTTCGGCCTGGACACGCTTGTAACGGCAGGTTCCATGCTGGAGATCATGTCAGGCATGACGCCTGAAACGGCAGCCTATATAGCGGCTATTCCGGAAAATGTCATTGAACTGATGCGTGCCGGCTATGTGGAACGCTTTGTGTCAATACCGGGCGTTATCGATCCCGAGATCATGAACCTGCTCGCCGGTCTGGGCCTGGGCGCGGACATGCTTCCCTTTGAGGAATCGGAATCCATAAGCTACCTGCCGGCTACCTATAACGCCTCCCTGGCCTACCGTTTTTATCACTCACGCAACCTGGCGGCTTTCCTCGCTGTTACGCCGTCTATCAAAAATATACGCTACACGAACCAGGCTCTCTTCGCCTTGTTTATGGATGATAATGCCATGCCCATGTCCATTGTCCGGTCCAGTATGGGGTTTTTTACCGGCGGTCCCGTAGCGGATAAAAACTTTCCCATGCCCTCCAATGTCGCCGAGGCCATGGCGGAAATCCCTTCGCTGAAGGCCCTCACGGGATTTTTCGGCGGCGGCAACATTGCCATTGCCGTTGACGACGGGGACCATTGCACCGCCGGACCGCTTTACGGGTGGCTCAACTATAACGAACTGGAGGGAGTCGATATCCCCCTTAATTCCGACGGGATAGCCTATACCGATCCCCTGAAGGAGGTGACTGACATCAATGACATGGCGCGTTGCCTCTCGGCGGTGCCCATGGACTTCGTGGAGAAATATTTTCCCATGAGACTCGTTATCGACTCGCTCTTCGGTACGGACGGCATAGTGCATGTCAACGGCGTGTCAATGAGGCCCGTGCTCGATATTACGGCAGGAGACGGTCCAAACCTGGGCGGCGACAATACTCCTCCTGATTCGCCGGTCATCGCCGGCTATGATCATCTCGATGTTTTAACGGCCGCGCCTGTTCAGAATAACGGAAAACCCGAGGCAGTAACAACAAGCCTGCTGAATTTTATTTTTCCGTAGAAAGGGCTCCGGACAGGAAAAACGCTTCAGGATCATTTGCAGCATTGCCCTGATGGGTTACATACTCAGTTATCCCTGTATGTAACCCGCTTAATTTTTTTCTGCAGAAAAACTATTTTTGAGTTGCCTGCCAATATCCTGGCGGAATCATCGAACAAGGAGTATGCCATGAAAAATTTATTCATCATCATGTTTCTTTTCGCTGCCCTGCCCGTATGGTCACAGAACGTCTATATCGCGCCCCAGATTGTAATGGGCGCCGGACTGAGTGATTTCTATGAAGATTATAAGCTCAATCCGGGCCTTGGCCCGGGGCTGATCCTGGGAGTCAGCATGGTGAACCGGGTTTCCATCGAGGGTGATGTACAGTTTATGTACTGGTTCGCCGATGAACCCGAATACCTTGACATCACCTACTATGAAATTCCCTTCTACCTGGTAATCAATTTTCGTATGAACGATACCGTGGGCATCACGGGAGGAATGGGCGGCGTACATCAATCCTTTAAAGCGGAGGTTGATACAGGTTTTCCCTTACCGCATGCTCATGGATCGGAGACAAATTTTTCACTTTTCACGGGTATTGATGTACGTCTCGACCGGATTATATTCCGGCCGAAATTCGTCTGGATCGACAGCGACATTGACACCTACTCCCTTCAGCTCGCCGTGGGCTATAAAATTGGGATGTAGACATGCCTGCCGTCCGCAATAGTTCCTGTACGTTCACAAAAGGGTATCGGAATCCAGCTTCACTACATCGTACGAGGAGAATACCAATGCGTATCACTATACTATCCATATTCATCTCTTTTATGATTTTTTTTGCCGCACATGACACCAGCGGAACGCCCAGTCCGTCATTGTCGCATGATTCGGCTCCCATTCTGGTCTGCGGCGCCGGTCACGGAGGACTCCTGGCCGCAGCACGGCTTGCCTCGGCAGGCCACCATGTCATACTCTTTGAAAAAAAAGAAGAATCGGGACTCGGCTGGGACTGGCATGATAATTTTCTCGCCCGCTCCTTTCGCGATGCCGGGATGAAAGATCCGAACTGGAATGATTTCATCCGTGTAAACGACTTTACCTTTATAAGTCCTGATGGAAATTATCGCATAACAACAGAGATACCGCTACAGAAACGTGAAATCGCCATGGATCGAAAAAGCCTCATAAGCATGCTGGTGCGCCATGCCCGGGAATCGGGTGTTGATATCCGCTGGAAGAGTGAAGTCTCGGGTCCGGTTATTGAAGACGGCATCGTAACGGGCGTCATCGTGAATGGCGCGAAACAGCACGGCAGCCTGGTGATCGATTCCGCCGGAATCGACAGCCCTGTGCGAAGGGGACTGCCTCCATCCTATGAAATAACGAATGAAATCGGCCGCGGGGAACGTATCAACGTCTACCGCGCCTATTACAGCCTGAACAAAGCAGTCCCGTATGATGAACGGGAATACCGCGTGTACCTGGGAATAAACGGAATGCGGGGCATTGCCTGGGTTCGCATTATCGACGGGGCCTGTGATGTTCTCATCGGCTCCATTGATCCCCTCGATACCGCAACCATGGAAACTATTATGGGGAAGATCAGGACAGAAAACAGGCAGGTGGGCGATACCCTCATCCGCGGCGGTACTTTTGCATCCATCCCCCTCCGGCGCCCCCTTGATCTTTTCGTAGGCCATAATTACGCCGCTATCGGAGACGCCGCTGCCATGACCGTACCGGTGATTGGTTCCGGAATTGAAAATTCATTCAAAGCGGCAGTCCTGCTCACCGATACGGTTCTCAGCCTGGGCAAGCCCGGTTCCGGAAGCGGCATTGCTTACCACCGCCAGGATCTCTGGGATTACCAGTACCGTTTTTACCGGGACCGTGGAGCACGTCTCTGCGGACTCGACAGGGTGAAATATTTTCTCCTCACGGCGCCCTGGGACGATCTGAATGACCTGTTCCGGAAGGGGCTGCTCCAGGCCTCCGATCTCGAGAAACCCCTTCTGGGGGAAAGTATCGAGATATCAACGGGCAGCATGATAAAACGCTTCTTCAGGGGCTGGTACCGTCCGGACCTGCTGCTGCCCCTGAAAGGCATGCTCGATGATTCCCGGGAAATCATGGAATGCGCCCTGGCCATACCTCCGCGCTGGGATGAGAAAAAAATCGCACGGTGGCGGAAAGAATTAAATCGTCCGTTTATCACTTACAGCTCGGCTCTCCAGATCAAAAATCCCTGACCGTATGCCAAAAATACAAACCGCGATGGATTAATCATATTTTTAAAAAATATTGATTAATCCATTGACAGATTGAATCATATCATGGTTTTCATCCATTCCGGCTTCAAATCCGGTATTGACATATAAGGGAACCTCTATATATAATTATATGGATGTTCCCTTGCGGTCGAAGCCTTTTTGCACATCCTGTGCGGCTTCGACATTCGAACTTCGTGTTCAGCAGGCACAAACCGAGGAAAAATTAGGTTTTTTAGAGGTGCCCATAACACAATGAATAATAGAATACTATACCTAATAAAGTGAGGAAGATACAATCATGACAGAAAATTCAGCGTTTACCCTTTACAGCGGCGCCCACCGGGGAGCTGAAAGTGAGTTCGGAGAACAGGCGGAAAAATGGGGAATCAAGGAAGTAAACTTTTCCTTTGAGGGCCACCAGATGGAGCGCAACAGCGGCATCGTTGTTCTCACCGAGGAGGAGCTTTCCCGCGGTGACGTAAGCATGGAAATCGTTTCCAAACGCCTGGGACGGCGCTATCATCACGTGGATAAAATTCGCAAGGTCATTCAGTCCATCTTTCACATGGTGAACAACGGCATCTATGTCTTCGCCATCGGATGGATACAGCCCGACGATACCGTTAAAGGCGGCACCGGCTGGGGCGTGGAACTGGCCAAGCTCTTCAACCGTCCCCTGAGCGTTTTCGATCAGGACAAAAAAAAGTGGTACACATGGAAGGACAGCAGCTGGATCGATGATATGCCCGTCATCAGCGAAAAAACCTTTGTGGGAACCGGGACGCGGAACCTGACCGACGATGGCAAGGCAGCCATCCAGGACCTGTTCAAAAGATCCTTCGGTTCGGCGAAATAGTCCCATCCCCTCATGCCGGTCCCGATTCCGATGTATACCAGGTCTGAGTCGGGACTATTCAAAAATCAATTCGCCGAAGGATTCATAGCGGTGGAAATCAGGTTTTTCCGTCCGAACCGGATTCCACGACAGGTAATGAGGCTCCGGTGTGTCATCGCCGCATTTGTAGAAATTTCCCCTGGCCCGCAGCCCGTTGAAGGAATCAATGTTATCATGGATAAAAATTTCCACAGGGATGCCGAGCGTCAGCTCCCAGGAAAAATCACCGTTTCGCTTCTCAAGGGGACCCGGCCCCAGGGAGGCGCGTGTTTCTATTGACCGCAGAATTACCGGATCAATATCGAAGCGATCGCCGCGCCCCGATCCATACGACACATGGGGCACACCCGTGCAGCTGAATTCCAGGTTGTAATAGAAACCGTCGGAGTGCGGGGAAAAAAAGAATTCCACGCAGCTGTCGCGGTGAACCGGGCCGTTGATCTCCGCAATATTCGAAAGAATGTTTCTTTCCCTTACATAAAATTTCAGCCATATCCGGTCTCCCCCGTGTCCTATCCTGAAGGTTACCTGCGGCGCCGTTGAAAATTCCGGCCAGTTAAGGATATCGAGGCTGCACACTATAGTCTGCTCATCGAGAAAGGCATGCATGGAATCAATTTCCGGTGCTGGCCGCCCGGTTTTAATCAATGGTATGCGCAATTGTTTCATTTCATATACACCCGTTTTATCAAAAATAACAGTAAAAAATATTTATTCTTACAGCAAGTGATTAATTGACAAAACCGGTATAATCTGTAAATAATGAAGGGAAGTCTCGGTTCGATGGCATATTACATCGCCCGGGCATGCATGGGTCATGCCGGATACATCAACGTCATCTGCGAGGAGAATAGAATGAGCATTAACAGCATCATCATACTTGTCTTTATTGCATTACTGGTTCTTATCGCATTATTTTACCGTAAGGCCCTTCTCTCGCGCCTCCCGGTGCTTCCCGGAGAAACGATCCTGGGCGAGGAGGATGAAGTCGCCGTATATGAAACGGGCGGTCCCCGCACCATGTGCTACAACCGGTGCCGTATCCGCCTCACCGATTCACGCATCATCATCGCCCAGAAGATGCTCTTCCCCCGCAATGCCTTTCATCTCCGTTACGTCATATCATACCGCGTTGCCGAGGCAAGGACTGACCTTCTGACGGTCCTGAAAAAGGGCTTCTATGACATAGAAGTGCCGGCTTCCCTCGTCAGCCTTTCCGCAAAGGGAGCGGGCATATCGGTGAACCTTCCCCTTTCACCATCAAATAATCGCAGGGTAGCGTTTGATATGCAGCGGTCCGGGGAATTTCTGCGCATATTCACGGCATCACGGTAGCGTTTTTTATATTCCTGAAACGACCGGGTACCGGTACAACTGCCGGGAGGATAGAAGATGAAGATCGAAACGATACTGTGGCTTTTCCCCATTTTTTTCATGCTCCATGAATTTGAGGAGATTATTTTCCTGCCGCGATGGCTCAAGCAGAACATTGATGAAATGGCCAGGAAATATCCCCGTCCCCTTGGCAGGCTCCGGCCTCATCTTAATGCCATGTCATCGGCGGGTTTCGCCCTGGCCGCAGCTGAAGAATTCATCCTGCTGTCGGCCCTGACTTTCATTTCCGTTGAATATGCCTTTCACTCGTTCTTTGCGGCGCTGCTTCTGGCATACCTGCTGCATGTAATTATCCACTGTATCCAGTCGCTGGCCATACGCCGATATGTTCCTGCCGTGACCACGGGAATTCTCAGCGGCTGTTACGCGGTTTATGCCCTGTACCGGCTTGACTTCTTATCCTCGCCGGACCGGATGTTCATCATCACCATCACTCCAGCCATTCTGGCATTGATGATAGTGAACCTGCTGATCATGCACCGGGTCATGGCACGTTTCGAAAAATGGAAAGAGGCGGGAAGAACAGGCGATTAAAACTTGTCGTAGCGGATCATTTCCGGTTCCACGCCCAGGCTTGAAAGCATGGCCACCACGGCATCGATCATCAGGGGCGGACCGCAGAGATAGTATTCAATGTCCTCGGGAGCCGGGTGGTTTTTCAGGTACTTCTCATGGATGACCTGGTGGATAAATCCCGTGTAGCCCTTCCACTGCGATTCCGGCGACACCTCGGAGAGAGCGACATTGAATGAAAAATTTCTGAACTTCTTTTCGATAGCCTCAAATTCGTCGTCATAGAAAATCTCTCTTTCCGAACGGGCGCCGTACCAGAAGCTCACCTTCCTTTTTGTCTTCAGCGTATGGAACAGGTGGAAAATGTGTGAACGCATGGGAGCCATGCCGGCGCCGCCGCCTATATACATCATTTCCCGGTCCGTGTCCTGCATAAAGAATTCCCCGTAAGGTCCCGATATGGTCACGGGGTCGCCTGGCTTTCTGCTGAAAATGAAAGACGACATCAGGCCGGGAGAAACGTTTCTGAACCGCCTTTTTTCCCGGTCCCAGGGAGGGGTTGCGATGCGCACATTGAGTTTTATGATATTTCCCTCGGCTGGATGGTTGGCCATGGAATAGGCCCGCGAAATGGGCTCACCGATCCTCGTCTTTAGAGAAAAAAGGGCCATATCCTCCCATTCATCGTGATATTCATCCTCCACCGCTATGTCCTTCGAAAAATCCACGGAACAGGCGGGAGCCTCGATCTGTATGTATCCCCCTGACTGGAATTCCAGCCGCTCGCCCTCGGGAAGCTGTACCACGAACTCCTTGATGTAGGTGGCAACGTTCCTGTTGGAGACGACCCGGCATTCCCATTTCTGGATTGAAAAGACCTCCTCGGGTATGCGGATCCGCATGTTTTCCTTCACCTTCACCTGGCAGGCGAGCCGGTATCCCTCCTTGGCCATTTTCCTGTTTATGTGCGTGGTTTCCGTGGGAAGGAGATCGCCCCCACCTTCCTCGACACGGCACTTGCATACACCGCAGGTTCCGCCGCCGCCGCAGGCTGAGGGAAGAAGTATCCCCTGCCCCGACAGGGTGTTCAGCAGGGTCTTGCCCGATTCAACGGTGAGAGCCTTATCCTCGTCATTATTGACAATGATCTTCACCGCTTCCCTGTTTACCAGGGTGTACTCGGCCCCCACTATCATAAAGGTGAGAAAGAGTATCACGGCAACCGATATGCCCAGTGTTGTCAGTATCATTATCATGGATGACCTCTACAGTTGTATCCCCGAGAAGATCATGAATGCCATTGCCATGAGGCCCGTGATGATCATGGTGATTCCCAGACCCCGCAGGGCATGGGGAACATTGGAATACCGGATTTTCTTCCGTATGGCCGCCATAAGAACAATGGCGAGAAACCATCCCATCCCTGATGCCGCTCCGAATACCGTTGTTTCGGCGAGGCCGTATTTCCTCTCCACCATGAAAAGGGCAACGCCCAGAATGGCGCAGTTCACTGTTATAAGGGGAAGGAATATCCCCAGGGAGCTGTACAGTGCCGGGGAAAATTTTTCAATGATCATTTCCAGCACCTGGACTATGGCGGCGATAACGGCGATAAAAAAGATATAGGTCATGAAGCTCAGGTCCACGTCCCTGAGGACGGGGTCGATCCATACCAGGGCCCCTTTTTGCAGAATGTATTCATTAAGAAGCCAGTTCGCCGGCGCCGTAATGGTTAAAACAAAAATAACGGCCACACCCAGACCCACGGAGGTTGATATCTTTTTCGAGAGGGCCAGGAATGAGCACATGCCCAGGAAATAGGCCAGCAGGATATTATTGACGAAAATCGAGTTTATGGCAAGGTTAATGAGTTCCATGTCCGCTCCTGTCACTCCTCACGATGTCCCGTTATTGATCGCTGTATCCATATGAAAAATCCCAGTATGATAAAAGCCCCCGGCGCCAGCACCATGAGACCGTTGTTCACATAACCGGCATTGTAAGCGAACTGGGGAATGACCTTAAATCCCAGGATATTCCCCGATCCCAGAAGTTCCCGGAAAAAACCCACAACGGCGATGACAAAGGCGTATCCCAGGCCGTTTCCCAGACCGTCGAGAATTGACGGCCAGACCCGGTTGCCCATGGCAAAGGCCTCGAGCCTTCCCATGACGATGCAGTTGGTAATGATAAGACCCACGAATATGGACAGCTGCTTGGATACCTCGTAGGCATAGGCCTTGAGAACCTGGTCCACCAGGATAACCATGACCGCAACGACCGTCATCTCCACGATGATACGGACCTTCCCGGGAATGAAGTTTCGGATCATGGAAACAACCATATTGGAAAGAGCTACGACGGTGATAACGGCAAGGCCCATGACGAGAGAGGGTTTAAGCTGCGAGGTCACGGCCAGGGAAGAGCATATCCCCAGAACCTGAATGGTGATGGGATTATTTTCACTCAAAGGCTGAACCAGGACCTTCCTGTTTTTTCCTGAAAAAAGAGGTTCTTTTTCCATGGATATCATTGGACCATTCTCCTTCGGATCGTTTTAAAATACGGTTCATAGATAAGAAGATTTTTTTTGATCAGCTTCGTTACGCCGTTTCCCGTCAGGGTGGCCCCGCTTATACCGTCCACTTTATGGACTGCTCCGGGCAGGGCCTCGCTCACATTTCCCTTGACTACAGTGACGGACACCAGGTTGCCCTTGTCATCGAGTATCTTTTTCCCGATAAAATTTTTCTGAAACCAGTCCTTTTCGATTTCCGCGCCAAGACCGGGCGTCTCACCGTGTTTGTAGAAGGTTATCCCCGTGATAGTGTTGAGATCGCTTTGCAGGGCGAGGTAGCCGTACAGGGTTGACCACAGGCCTTTCCCCACGATGGGGATACAGTACGATATATATTCATTGCTGTTTGTTTCCTTCCTTCTCAGAAATACCGGAAACAGGCGCTGCTCCTCGGGCTTGTCCATTTCAGCCTCGATGCTGATGCGCTCCGGGATCTGATCACCCTTCACTATCTCTCCCCGGGAGTTTATAACCAAACTCACGATATGGTCCCGGTAGCATGCCGTTATATCGCAGCAGAGTTTTTCCGACAGCGGTCCCCGGCGGCAGTCCGTCACTCCCTGCGGCATGAGCCCCACGGCAGCGACGATGTTCCGTTTCATATCCGCTTCCATGTTCAGCATTTGCCGGTCCCTGAGAGCCTGTGAAGCCACGGACAGGATGAGAGCGGCAGCCACGGCGATAACGGTGATAAAACCGAAGGTGTAGGCATTACTCTGTCGCACGTCTGCGCCTCCTTCTCACATTGAACCACACGACGATATTATCGATAAGCGGCGCGAAGGCGTTCATAAACAGTATGGCCAGCATCATGCCCTCGGGATAGGCCGGATTGAGCACCCGGACAAGTATAGCCAGAACTCCGATAAAAAATCCGTAGAATAATTTTCCAATATCCGTCGCAGCCGAGCTGACAGGGTCCGTGGCCATGAACACGGCGCCGAAAGCAAAGCCGCCCATGACAAGATGATAATGGGGAGGCAGGGCCATAACACTGCCGGGTGACGGCGCAACAGCGTTAAAGACGAGAGCCATAACGGTACCTCCGGCAAAGACCGACAGCATGGTGCGCCAGCTGGCAACGCCGTTCAGCAAAAGAAAAGCGGCTCCCATGAGTATAGCCAGAGTGGATGTCTCTCCCACGCTTCCGGGAATGAGGCCCAGGAACATGGTCCAGAAGGTGTACCCTTTCTGCGCCAGGACGTCAACAATAGGAATCGTTCCCTGCACCGCTGCCACGGCCAGGGGCGTTGCCGCCGTATAGGTATCCACCATATTCTGTCCGAAGGCGGTCCAGACGCCGTCACCGGAAATGGAGGCCGGATAGGCGAAAAAGAGAAAAGCCCTGGCCACCAGGGCCGGGTTGAATACATTCATGCCTGTGCCGCCGAAAAGTTCCTTGCCCACGACCACGCCGAAGGAAACGGCTATGGCAAGCTGCCACCAGGGAATAGTGGGCGGAACGATGAGGGGCAGGAGAAATCCCGTTACCAGGAATCCCTCGTTTATTTCATGCTTGCGCACGACGGCGAAGAGAATTTCCCAGATCGCGCCCACGGCATAGACGACTATAAAAAGAGGAATCACCAGGGAAGCACCCCTGATCATGCATTCAATGAATCCCGGATACCGGCCCATGGAGGCGAAATGCTGGTACCCGGCGTTGAATATGCCGAAGGCCATGGCCGGGAGTCCCGCATAAATCACGGAAATCATGAGGCGCTTGATGTCATAATAATCGCGGATATGGGCGCCCTTCTCCGTTCGTTTGGGGCCGACGAAGGTTATTGTCGCCACCATTTCAAAAATGGGATAGAACAGTTCCAGCTTTCCTCCCCGGGTGAAATGCGGCTCTATTTTTTTCATCAACCTGTCTATCATCGCTACCCCTCGCGCTCCACCAGGTCAAGGCCGCGGCGCAGCAGTTCCTGGAAATCATTTTTCGAAGGATCGACATACTCGCAGAGGGCAAAATCCTCCTCTATTACCTCGTAAATGCCCAGACCCTCCATCTCCTCGATGTCTTCGGCCAGGATGCTTTTCAGGAGAAACACGGGATAGATATCCATGGGGAGAACTTTTTCATATATCCCCGTGACAATGAAGGCCCGCTTGCTGCCGTTGAGCGACGCCTTCTGTTCAAATCTCACCCGCGGCAGCAGCCTGCTGAGATAGTAGGACAGGAAGGTCCGTGAAAAACTCATCTTCTGGGCACCCAGGGTGGTCCACCCGAGAAGTTCATAATGCGCCGGTTCGGGAATTACGGTTATCATGTTGTCATAAAATGAAACGAACCCGTCATAGGAAACTTTCTTACCCGTAAAAACATCACCGGTGATGAACCGCACATCTTCGTCATAAAAATATTCCACGAAGCTGCTCAGCTGGGCGCCGCGAATGGTGCGGAAATATTTCCTGTTCTGGGCAGGGGAGCCTGCCACGGCCACGATCGTTTCCGGCGACAGCCTTCCCTCCATGAACAGCCGTCCGATGCACATGACAGCCTGCACGGAACAGGTCCATACGATATCATGCCTGCCCCTGATGGGTGCTATATGATGGATGTGGACGCCCACATTGCCGGCGGGATGGGGACCCGAGACATGATGCAGTTCGACACCCTCGGCCGCGGTAAAGGCCCTGGAGAGATTCCCGTGACGGGCGTCAACGGCAAGATGCACCTTTCCATCCGTGAGGCGCGACAGTATATCGATGCCTTTCTGAAAACACTCCTCGTTGCCGTGAACAATGAGGTTCCAGTCCGGTGATATGGGAGCCGTATTCATGGCGGAAATGAAAATGTCCCGTGGAGTGACCCGCGGATCGGCTATTTTTCCGAAGGGCCGCTGAATGATGAGCGGGAAAAGGCCCGACGTGAGAAGAACGGGGATGATATCTTCCCGGCCCATGACGGAAATGCTTTTCCGGGGAATCTTGATGTTTTCCCTCTGCTGTTTCCCGTCGGTCTCAATGACGATTTCCTGAATGACGCGCCGTTCTCCCCGGACAATATCCACGACCCTGCCGCTGGCCGGAGACGTAAAGAGAATATCGTCATTATTTTTGTCCTTATAGAGAGCGGTACCGACTTTAACCCTGTTACCTGTCTCTACGAGAAGACGTGGTTTCAGACCGGTAAAATCCGTAGGTTTGCACGCCACTTTCTCGGGAAAGGGGGCGTTCTCAAAGGCCTTGAAGGTCTCACCCTCAAGCCGCAGATAATATCCCTTTTTTAACTTTATCTCAGCCATTATATTCACATTTCGCCGGCAGTTTCCTGCAATTGAATCCTGTTATTGTTCCTTCAGTGAGCATCGGCCCTGATCAAAGCTCCCGCAGGCCGAACAGGCCTGTCCTGTCGCACCTATTCCTTTGCTTCCACACGATGGCGCATTGAAATCACCGCCTTTAATAAGCTTTTTCAATACGAGTGAAATCATGAAAAAAAGCAAAATAATGAAAACCAGAATAAAAGTGATCCATGTCATTTCGATATTGCCCTGAAAGTTATTTTATTAATTAACTATATTCTAAATAATTTAAAAGTCAAATATAATATTCCCTTCCAGTCTATTAATTTAAAAAAGTATAACGCATGTGCAGGGATTAATCAAATAAAATTTTTACATCGCAATTCACGCGAATTTAAAAGCGCTATGTAACTCATTTCATACACGCTTTTTGATGATGAGGATAGAGGGATATTCAGGATTCGTTTGAATAGACTATATTGCCGTTGCAGATCGTATATTCCACGGAGCCATACATCTCCATGCCGAGAAAGGGGGTATTTTTACAGTGCGAGAGGAGAAAATCTTCATCGACGAGAACCTTCTTGTCGGGGTTGATGATAGTAATATCGGCCGCCATGCCTTTCTTCAGTTCTCCGCGCTGCAGATTCAGTATGCGTGACGGGTTGATCGTCACTTTTTCAAAGGCTTCTATATATGAAAATCCGTTCTCCTTCACCAGGACGGTGATGATGAGGGGGACCGCTGTTTCAAGGCCCACAATGCCGAAGGGGGCGTATTCCATTTCCTGCATCTTTTCGTTCTCCGAATGAGGAGCATGATCCGTGGCAATGACATCAATAACGCCCTCTTTGAGCCCCCTGATTATTGCTTTCCGGTCCTCCTCGCCCCTGAGAGGGGGATTCATCTTGGCCATGGCCATGTGACGCGCCACGACATCATCGGTAAGGGAAAAGTAATGGGGAGCCGTTTCGCAGGTGACATTGATTCCCGACTTCTTCGCCCATTCAATTATAGCCACGGTTCCTCCCGAGGATATATGACACACATGGAGCCGCCCCTTGGCCAGGCGCGTAAGCAGCAGGTCCCGCGCCACCATTATTTCTTCCGATTCCCGGGGAATTCCCTTGAGACCCAGGACCGTGGAATTGACGCCTTCATTCATGGTACCTTTGTCTGCCAGTTCCAGGTCCTCGGAATGGGCCAGGAGAGGCACATTGAACATGCGCGAATATTCCAGCGCCCTTCGCATAATGATGGAACTCACCACGGGATGGCCGTCATCGCTGAAGGCCACGGCACCGGCACTGATGAGCTCGCCCATTTCCGAAAGCTCTTCCCCACCGGAACCCCTGGTTATGGTGGCCACGGGGAATACGTTGATAGGCCCCTTCTCTGCCTCAAACTTGATGAAGCGGACCAGGGCCTGGTTATCTATGACGGGATTGGTATTGGGCATGGTACAGACGGACGTAAACCCGCCCTTGGCCGCGACGCGCGATCCCCCGATGATGGTTTCCACGTCTTCGCGTCCCGGCTCCCTGAAGTGGACATGAATATCGATGAGCCCCGGCAGCACGAGGCATCCCATGGCGTCGATGACACCGGCATCATCGCTCACATCGATCTGCGGGGCGATTTCGGCGATCATATCGTCGGATATGAGAATATCAAGCTTCGCATCGGTTCGTGACGCGGGATCTATTACTCTTCCGTTTTTGATGACAATTTTCATTTCGCCTCGCTCATCTCTTCCAGGGGAGCCCCGCCGGCCAGGAGATAAAAGATGGCCATGCGCACGGCCACGCCGTTGGTTACCTGCTCGTTCATGATCAGGTTCGGACTTTCCGCAACGTCATTGCTCATCTCCACACCGCGATTCATGGGCCCGGGATGCATGATGATTATATCCTGTTTGCAGCGCTCCAGGCGCTTCGCATTGAGGGCGAATTGCCGGTGATATTCCCTGATGGAGGGAAAGAAGGCGCTCTTCTGTCGTTCACGCTGTATGCGCAGCATGTTTATAACGTCCAGTTCGGGCAGTATATCATCGAGATTGTAGGATATGTCCACGCCATAGACTTTGAAGTCATCGGGTACCAGGGTCGGGGGACCGCAGAGGATCACTTCCGCGCCGAGCCGTTTAAAAACCTCGATATCGGAGCGGGCCACCCTTGAATGCTGTATATCTCCCACGATGCCGATACGCAGTCCTTCCAGGGTACCCCGTTTCTCCAGGATGGAATAGGCGTCAAGAAGGGCCTGCGTCGGATGGGCATGGAAACCGTCACCGGCATTGATGACCGAAGCCTCTATATTTTGAGATAAAAAATGCGGCGCCAGGGCCGCTCCGTGTCTCATAACAATGTAATCCGCCTTCATGGCTTCCAGCGTATGGACAGTATCTATGAGGGACTCCCCCTTGACGACACTGGACGTGGAGACCGTCACGTTGATAAGATCGGCCGAGAGCCGTTTCGCCGCAAGATCGAAGCTGAGCCTGGTCCGGGTGGACGGTTCATAAAAGAGGGTACATACCGTTTTCCCGCGCAGTACGGGCACACTCTTCACGGAACGGGTGAACACTTCCTTGAAAAATTTCGCGTTTTTACAGATTAAATTAATTTCTTCCGTGGTGAGCGACTGAATGTCCAGAAGGTCTTTTCGTTTTAGCGAGTTCATATCAAAATTAATTTTTATTGAAAGATGGTAAAATTGTCAAACTAAAATTTCACTGCATTATATTTAAATGCCATATTTTTCCCCGCGACAGCGGTTTTCATGGGCCATGAAGGTCTTAAAGAGTATTATAGATGAGATGTATACCGATTATAAGCAGGGCAAAGATGAATATTTCCTTCAATCTGCTGTCGTCTATGACCGATGAGAGCATTCGCCCGAATTGTCCTCCAATCATGGCACCGATCCAGCAAAAAACCAGTATGGTGATCATTTCCGCGGTAAAGGCATGTTCCGTAAAGGTCAAATGAAACACAGAGCCCATGAACGCAATGGAAAAATTCAGAAAAAGCGCCGTGCCCACGGCATAATTCATGGGAATCTTCAGCCTGCTTCTCATGACAGGTATAAGAAAATCACTGATGCCGATGGAAAGAAACCCCGAGAGTATGCCGAAAAAAAGACCCTGAATCCTGAACCACCACGGGGCCTTTATGCCGCGATCCTCTTCCAGACTGGTGTCGTACTTTTCAGTCTGAAAAACGAAAAAAATGGAAACGGCGATCGTGGTGATACCCAGCATTCCCTTCACGATATCGGGATTGGCAACGCGCTGATTGAAAAATGCTCCCAGGAGGACTCCGGCTGCAATGGGCAAAGCCATGCCGGCGAGAAGACGCCAGTAAACCGTCCTGTGGCGGATGTTCCAGAAAGTGGCTGAACCCATCCCCACGACCTGGATGAGGAAAGAAAACATGATGGCCTTGGCGGGATCAAAACCCCTGACAAGTATAAAGTACGGGGCCCAGAGGAGGCCTCCCCCGATACCGATGAGAGAGGCCACAGTGGCTATGGTCATACCCAGCGGTATGAGCATCCAGTTATCTAATAAAGCATTCAAATTGTTTCCTGTTCCTTTCCCGGTCTGTCTTTTTGCTTTAACACGGCCAGACCGTATTACTAACCAATATTTTTGCGAAGACTCTCTATGGTATAGAGCACAAAGGTGTCTTTCAGCAACTCGAGTTTTTTAACATCATGGGAGAGCCTGTCGATATTCATTTTTATCGTCGATAACCTGATGGGCCGCTCCTCAAGAGCCCCCCGAAATGTTCCCAGGTTGTCCTGCAGGTCAAAGACAACGCGCTCGAGCTGGGCCACAACTTCCTGAAGATTTATGGACAGGTCGTTGATGAGGTTCCCCAGAATTGCAATCTCATCTTCACTTTTTATATCTATCCGTATGCTTAGATCCCCTTCGGCCATTTTGCCGGCCTGGTCGATCATATACTGCATCGGCGAAGCTATCTGCCATACAAACATGAAAAGCACGACGGCGGAAACCAGTATCAGTATGAGGATCATGACGATAAACTTGCTTGCCAGGCTGTCCAGGGCTGTGTAGATGTGCTCAACGGGCTGTTTCCCCTCTTTGATCAGCATAACTTCCCTGGTGACCCTCTCCCTGTATCGTTCGCTCTTAATTTCCCAGAGAAATTCTCCAGCCACGAAAACATTAGCGATGGCAATTAGCAGGAAATAGAAAATCATCCTTTTCCGAAGGCTTGTTTTTTTCGGCGTGTTCATCCCGGCAAGAATCTTTTTAATCTTTTTCAGCATCTTCCTTTATCCTTCCAGCCCGGCATTCCAGGGAGCAGGCCCCCCGCAGTATTCAACCCAACAGCCATTTTAAACCGGTATATATATAAAAAACGGCAATTACAGATATAGCCAGGGCAAAGATCACCTTGATCAGCCTGTCGGGCAGAAAACGGGACACATAGACCCCTATCTGGGCGCCGATCAGGGTTCCGGTCCCGGTAAAAATCCAGAGATCCCACAGAATCAGCCCGGCATGGAGATTCAGAATTGTTATTACCCAGTCGGCAATCGCCTCGACCAGAATTGCCGTGGCATTGGCCCGTTTTGTCTTGATATTGAGACCCCTTTCAAGCACGGGCTGCGCCAGCTCGCAGATACCGCTTCCCGTTGTGGCGGAAAAAAGCCCTCCTATGGGGGGTATCCACATGAATCCGTATATGTCTTCGATGGGGATATTCTGTTTCTGCCCGAAATACCGCCGCAGGGCATTATAGAGCTGCATGGAGGCCAGGCCCAGAATAACGAATCCCAGGATGAGCTTTATCAGGTCAGCCTGAACAATAAGCAATATATGATTCCCCAGTACCACCCCGGGAATGGTAAGCATGATCATGGTAAAGCCGATGGGAAGTTCCACCATCCTGTACCAGAGATAACGCAGGGCGCCGCTCGTCATACCAATCGTTTCCGTGGCTATACCCGTGGCCACTGAATTCTGAATAGGAATTTTCAGCACAAGGTTGTAAATGGGCTGGAAGAGAACGCCTCCGGAAAAACCCGATGAATTGGCGAGTATGGCGATCACAATGGAGACGGGAAACATATACCAGTATTCAAAACTCATGCTGCTCCTCTTTCATTCCTGCCCGGGTTTCGCGGTTTTTTTGTAGTTCTCAATGGCCTCACGGATTTCATCCTGGGAAATTTCCGATTTAATTTTATAGGTCTTGTACATATTGACGAAGGTCTCCAGCGACGAGAGATCATACGTCATCATTTCCAGGAGTACCACGATATCCTGGGCGTTCTTCAGCATCCCCCTGAACTCCGAAACACGCATCTTTTTCATTTCGATGATCTCATCGCTTTTCTCCTCGGGGATAAGGTCGCTGAGAAGATGCATGGCAGCCCCGACCTTTTCCTTGTGGCGCCGGATATCCCTTTTCACCTGGTTGATCATATCCAGGAGCTTTTCATTCATCTCATTTATCAGAGAGCCTATCTGTCCGATTTCGTCATCGGATTTTACGGGAACACGCACTGTCAGATCCCCTTCGGCGAGCCGCTTTGTGGCCTCTACCATACCGTCCATGGGTGAGACGATATCCTTGGCAAACATGAAAAATGCGGCGACAATGCACCCGCTCACAACGAGGAGGAGCAATATCATCCTGTTGCGGAAATTATGTATGGGTTTAAACACGGCGTCCTCGGACAGGGCGCTGCGTATCCTCTGCAGATCAGCCGACGGCACTTCCCTCTCGATGCTTTTCATCAGATTATTGGTTATCTCCCGCATCATGACGGGAGAGCTCATTTCAAGAACTATCTCGGCGCTCACTGAAATGGAAACGATGGCAATAAGAAGAAAATACAACAGGAGTTTCTTCTTCAAACGGGACATTTCAATCTTAATTTTCAACATCACCGGTCCTCTCGAAAAATTCTCCCTCAATCCGAATCCTGTTCATTTTACCGCCCTGCCTTCCGTGACATTCACCGTGTCCGTAAGATCGATCAGCATATACCTGCCGCTCTTGAAGGCACCGCTGTTAACCACCAGGCAGTCGCCCAGTTCCGCCGTGCCCCGTGCCTCATGAATATGCCCGCACAGACAGAGACGTATATCGTGATCAAGAATAAAATCCCTGATCACCTGGCTGCCTCCACGGAGACCAAGGAAGGTCCTGTCCCGTGTTTTTCGCGGCGGTGTATGGGAAACAAGGACTTTTACACGGGCCGTATCAACATAACGGTATCCCTGTTCAAGAAAATCGTGGATCTGCTCGTCACTGTATTCACAGGGCGTATGCATGGGTGTTGAATTTGATCCCCCCAAACCGAAAAAACCCGTAGAACCGCTTTGTTTCCCCATTCCGTGCACGGAATATCCCCGCTCCTGCAGGAGGTCCTGAATATCCTCTCCATCCCAGTTGCCATGAACGGCGATTATATTCCTGTTTACTTTTTCGATCCTTTCCAGAATTTCTTCGGCCCCCCGACGCGCGCCTGCATGTGATATGTCCCCGGCCAGGACGATCATATCAGCTCCCTGCAGAACAGGTCCCATTGAATCCAGAAATGCGTGTTTGCCGTGAATATCGCTCATGAGGATAATTTTCATTGTTAACCTTCATCGTACGGATGTTCCCCTCTACTATATCCTGCCGAATTGAGATTGCAACAAAAAAATATGGGGGTAATAATGACATTTTCTTCTTGCAATCATACAATGGGCTGTCAAATATGCAAATGTTTTATGGGCACTTTAAAAAATAAGGTTTTTCCAATGTTCGTGCTCACAAGGGAACATCGTAATAATGATTTATAGAGGTTCCCGTATGGATTTTCCAGCTGAACAGGAAGAATATTCTTTTCCACAACGCGATGTAACGCTGTTCACCACAGGGATAAAAACAATATGTATATAGACACACACGCCCATTTTGATCTTGTACTGGAGGACCCGGGGATCGACGAGGAAACCCTGATGAAAAATATGGAAAGCCATGGAGTCATGCATGCCGTTCAGGTTTCCATAGAACCGGCAGGGCTTCAGTGGTCCCGGGAATTCGCCGAGAGAAACCGGCACAGGGGCGTTCTCTTTACCGCGGGGATTCATCCATCCACAAGGGCCGATGACGGCGATTGCAAAAAACTGTCCGCCTTTGTAAAAGACTGCGATATTCCGGAAACCAGGGAGCTGCTTTTCGGAATCGGTGAATGCGGGCTCGATTATTACCGCATGAGGCAGCCCCGTGAGATGCAGATCCGATCCTTCGAGTTTCAGCTTTCGCTGGCTGAAAAACACGGCCTCCCCGTTATTGTTCATTCGCGCGAGGCCTGGAAGGAAACCATTGATATACTGCGAACCCACAAGCCGGCCGCCGGTATAATGCACTGTTTCCCCGGCGATGTGGCCATGGCTCGCGAGGCCCTTGACCTGGGATTTTATCTATCCTTCGCCGGCAATGTCACGTACAAAAAGGCCGAAGCCCTGCATGCCTCGGCCGCCTTTGTCCCTCACGACAGGCTGCTTATTGAAACCGATGCGCCCTTCCTCACCCCGGTCCCGCTTCGCGGCCGGCAGAACAGGACGGAATACATAATCAATACTTATACGTTTATCGCAGATCTGAGAAAATGTCCTGTTGCAGAAATACAAAAGGCCGTATTCGGCAATTTCATGAGACTGCGCGGAGAAAAGGCCGCATAAAACTATGGGAAAATCAATGCGTTTCTCCGACTTGCAGATAAAAATTAATGGGTAAATCAAATATATGGAACCGGGAATATTTACATCGGATTATCTGGTCATTGGAAGCGGCATAGCCGGGCTTACCTTCGCCATCAAGGCATCGCAGACCGGGACAGTACACGTCGTCACCAAGAAAAAAGACTTTGAGTCCAGTACCAACTACGCACAGGGAGGTATTGCCTCGGTGCTGTCACCGGAAGATTCCTTTGCCCGTCATATTGAAGACACGCTTCTTGCCGGGGCCGGCCTCTGCGATACCGAGGCTGTGGAAATACTGGTCCGCGAAGGACCCAACGCCATACGCGAGCTTCTGAGCTGGGGGACGGAATTCACCTTTGTCAGTGACACTAACGGCGAAATAGTCCTCGACCTGGGCAAGGAAGGCGGGCATTCCATCAACCGCATCGTTCATGCCGCGGACCTGACCGGGAAGGTCATCGAGCAGGCCCTGCTCCAGAAGGTATCGGAAATTAAAAATATCACCCTTTTTGAAAATCATACCGCCGTTGACCTGCTCACGGAACACCAGTTGAAGTCAGACCCCGGCGACAACATTCACTGCTACGGCGCCTACATACTGGATAACGCTACGGGACAGGTAAACATTTTCAGCGCCCGCGTGACTCTCCTGGCATCGGGAGGTGTCGGCCAGATATATCCCCATACAACCAATCCCGACATCGCCACGGGTGATGGAATAGCCATGGCATACCGCGCCGGAGCAATCGTGGCCGACATGGAATTCATACAGTTCCACCCCACGTCCCTGTACACGGAAAAAAAATCCACAGACCCGGTTTTCCTCATCAGCGAGGCAGTACGGGGAGAGGGAGCTATCCTCCTCAATTCCCGCGGCGAGCATATAATGGAAAATGTTCACCCGCTGAAAGACCTTGCTCCCCGTGATATCGTGGCCAGGGCCATTGACCGCGAATTGAAACGCCTGGGCGACACCCATGTCTTCCTCGATATTACGTCCAAGAGCCGCGCCTTTCTCCAGAACCGTTTCCCGCAGATATTCATGCGCTGCCTCGACGAGGGCATCGATATTTCCCGGGAACCCATACCCGTTGTGCCTGCCGCTCACTATCTCTGCGGCGGCATCGTTTCCGACAAACACGGAAAAACAAACATCGAGTACCTGTATGTGTCGGGCGAGTCGGCCTGCACCGGCGTTCACGGCGCCAACAGGCTTGCCAGCAACAGCCTGCTGGAAGGAGTCGTTTATTCCATCCGCGCTTTCGAGCACGCCTCTCGCTTCATACAGGAAACAAGAGAAAAAACAGGTATTCCCCAGTTTCCTCCCTGGAACAAGGAAGGCACCTTTGACCTGAATGAATGGATTCTTGTTCAGCATAATATGGAAAACGTAAAAAATCTCATGTGGGATTATGTGGGAATAGTCCGCTCCGACATGAGGCTCGAAAGCGCGTACAAGAGAATACTCATGCTGACCGAGGAAATTCACGAAGTGTATAAAAAAAGCACCCTGTCATCACGTATGCTGGAACTCAGAAATCTGGCCACCGTGGCCAAGCTCATCATCAAAAGCGCACTTACCCGCAAAGACAGCATCGGACTCCATTACAATTCAGATCATCCCGGGACCGGGCCTGAAAAGGTCAATGTGGTACTCCGCTCCGATCATGAACCGACACTGATAAAACTGAGGCACTGAGCATGTTACGGGGAATTTCCATACGCAGGCTGGAGATCAGGGACCTTTCCGGTATTGCCGGGCTGTGGGCTCTCGTGCGTGAAAGCGGCATGGCCGGGCAATTTCCCTGGAACGTGGAACATATCGCTTCGCTGCTGACAACGGACATGAGTCTTTCTTTCGTAGCACAGCAGGGAAAAAAAATCAGAGGCTTTCTCATTGCCTCAACTGAAAATAATTCCGCCCCTCTTTCGATAAGCATCGCCTGCCTTGCCGTTGCCCCCGGCTTAAACGGAAGAGGAATAGAAGAAAAACTGCTGGACGGCCTTAAAAATGAGATGATATACAGACATCTTGACAATGTCAGCGTGGAGCTTCCAGAAGATAATAATGATATGATAAAAATTTTTAATAAATATGGATATACGACAGAAAGCCGACATATCAGGATGCGCTATCATGTGCATGAAACACGAGAGGAACGTAAGTGAAAAAAAAATCATCATCGCCCATCAACCTTGAAGAACTGGTTTCATCAACGGGAAAAGAGGTGCCGCCGTCGGGCATACGCGAGTTCTTTGATATCGTGTATAAAATGCCCGACTGCATCTCACTCGGCGTTGGCGAGCCCGACTTTGACACTCCATGGCGCATATCGGACAGCGGTATCTATTCCATAAAAGACGGATATACCCATTATACGCCGAACCGCGGCCTTCCGGAACTGAGGAAACTTGTCGTGGAGTACATTAAAAAAAATATCGGTACCGGTTATGATCCCGATCAAGAAACCATCATCACCATGGGTGTAAGCCAGGGCCTGGACCTGGCCCTGAGGAGCATTATAAATCCCGGTGACGAGATAATAATTTTCGAACCCTGTTATGTTTCCTACGGCGCCAATATCAGCATGCTTCATGGCGTTCCTGTCGTCATACCCACATACTTTCACGAGAATTTCCGTATCAGCGTGGACAGGCTGCGCGAGGCCATCACACCCCGGACAAAGGCCATCCTGCTGAATTACCCGTCCAACCCCACGGGCGTTTCCCTTGATAAAAAAACCCTTGAGGACATCGCCGGACTGGCCATTGAGCATAACCTCCTGGTCCTTTCCGATGAAATATACTCGGCCATTACTTTCGATTCCCGCCATGTATCCATTACATCCCTTCCCGGCATGAAGGATCGTACCATCTACCTGAACGGTTTTTCCAAATCCCATGCCATGACGGGCTGGCGACTGGGATTCGTATGCGCACCGGAATACATCATAAGCATAATGCTGAAAATTCACCAGTACATCGCCCTGTGCGCCTCCTCTATCGCCCAGTACGCGGCAATTGAAGCAATGGAGCACGGCGAAAAAGACGTACTGCGAATGAGAGGCGAATACATCAAGCGAAGAAATTTCATCGTCAACCGCTTCAACGAGGCGGGCCTGCCCTGTCTCATGCCCGACGGAGCCTTTTACGTCTTCCCCGATATTTCCTCCACGGGTCTTACCTCGAAAGAATTCGCCCTGAAGCTGCTTAACAGCAAAAAAGTCGCGGTGGTTCCTGGTAATGCCTTCGGCAAAGCGGGAGAAAAATACATCCGCTGTTCCTACGCCACATCGATGGAAAACATCAGGACCGCGCTTCAGCGTATAGAAGAATTCGTAAAGGAACGGTCATGGGAATAATAATAGACGGGCTGAACCTCATTTATAAATTTCCCGAGCTGGAATCTCTCATGTACATAAACAGGCTCAACGATGCCCGCAAGGGACTCATCGATATGCTCAAACAATATCACCGCATTAAACCCGTGGAGATACGGGTTGTTTTTGACGGAAAAAGGAACCAGGGCGATACGACACTTCAGGAAAAGCTGGGACCGATAAAAGTCTATTATTCCCACGATTATACGGCTGATCATCTCATAAAGGAATTCATCAAACAGGATAAAAATCCCCGCATGACCACGGTGGTGACATCAGATAAAGAAATTATTTCATATGTTAACCGTTTTAAGGCCGTAGTCGTCAGGAGCGAGGAGTTTTCATCCCATGTAACGAAGACCATCGAGGAAGAAGGAAGACCCATTATCCCTGAAAAAGAAGTAGACCCCGTACTGTCGCAGGAGGAGATTTCCTTCTGGGAAAAAATGTTCAGGAAAAAAAATGGGTGAAAGGCCCTTATAGGGGCAGGCGGGGGTGTTTACCTGCCGAGATTGTTTGCCAGAAATTCCATACCGTCGGGAAGTATCTTTTTCCAGAACCGCCAGTCATGAACACCATAGGGTAATTCCTTGTACACTACGGAGTATTTGCCTTTCTGTTTCTGGAGCTGCTTCAGTTTCATGGCCAGGAGCATGGATTGTTCCTTGGGCACTATATAATCTTTGGCGCCATGGGCCAGGAAAACGGGAATATTTTCCAGGTTAACGGCAAGCTTCATGATATTGTCATCATTCTCCCATCGACCCTTGAACTCTTTGTAGTCCCCATAGACCGAAGCCGTCAGTCTGTCCCTGGTCATGGAAAGAGGGTCGTAATCACCGGAAAAGCCTGCGGCAGCGCCGAATATATCGGGATGCTTCGAGGCCATGAGGAGCGCTCCCCGCGCCCCGGTGCTGTTTCCCATTATGCCTGTCAGCTTTTTATCCGTGGCAAGAGCAAACGTGTTGCGCAGAAAATTGATCAGGACCTCCGAAACATATTCCCCGCCGGGCATGGCTCCCCATTTTACCTTCGTTTCGGGATAAAAAGCCGACTCATACAGGGTCGCTCCCATGTTAGGACAGACAAGTATAAAATTATATTCATCGGCCAGCTTCTCGATGGCGGTATTCGTTTCCCAATCTCTCATTGCTCCCTTGTAACCATGCAGCACGATGAGAGTCCGGAGCCTTTCACCCTTTTTGTAGGCGCGGGGAAAATAAATCTGCAATGATTCGGTATAGTTTTTTCCGCCATAGGTGTAGGAAACCTTGATGTTCCTCATCCATTTCCCCGAATGTATGTCGCCCGTGTAGGTAAACTTGCCGGTTGTCCCGGAACATTCCAGCAGGAGAACTGTCATCAGTAAAAATATGCTCCATTTGTTGCTCATAATACTCCACCATCATTGATTGCCGGCTCGCGCCTCTTTAGCAATATCCACGTTATACTATATAATCGGGTGAATTATTGCAAGGAATTTATTGTTTTTTCAACAGCCGATCCTGGAGAGAGAATTAAATTCCAGAAATATTTTTAAATGTATCCCTCCTCCTTCAGACTCAGAAATGACGTGTTGGTGAGAATCACATGATCCAGGAGGGGTATCCCTATTATTTTCCCTGCTTCGGCAATCCTCGCCGTCGCCGCTATGTCCTCCTTTGACGGGGCCGTTACTCCCGAGGGATGATTGTGGCAGATAATCACCGCTGATCCGCCCTCCCTGATGGCATCGCGGAAAACCTCCCGGGGATGAACAATGGCCTCGGAAATCGTACCGATGGATACGACCGTCTTCCGCAACACGCGGTTCTTATTATTCAGAATGAGCACCCGGAATTCCTCCTTCAGGAGCCCTGCCACTTCGGGAAGAAGCAGTTTCCACACGGCCTCGGGCGATGAAACATGAGTCATGGATGCACTCTCCAGGATAGCCCTTTTCCCCAGCTCACAAGCGCAGTGAATCCTTATTGCCTTCCGGAGACCGATTCCACGCTCCCGTGCCAGTTCCCGGATCCCGGCCCTGGAAATACCCGTAAGGCCTCCCAGGGATTTGAGAATGCCCGATGAAACCTCGAAGACATCAGCGCCTGCATTCCCGTTTCCGATTATTACGGCAAGAATATCCATGTCGGAAAGATTTTTTACATCCTCACCGGCGATACAGCGCTGTACCGGCATTACAAAACTATCATGATATTTCGCCTTTTTTATTTTTATCTGCACTATTTTAGTTTTCTCCATTATTATTTTATTGATTGTAATTTTTTCCCCTATATATAATTAACGAAGACGACACCGGTAATATGCAAAAAAAAGACTGATTTTTAAAAAGGAATTATTAATGGTAAAAGCTTCCCCCTTCATTCTTTCCCTGGCCATCCTCGCCGCGACAGCCATGCCGGGACAGTTCGCATGGACTCAGACAGCGGAGACAAGGGAGGAGGCGTATCTCCGGCATAAGGCCCGCTGCGATTATAACGGAGCTCTTGATATACTGGGTGACTGGTCCGTGCAGGAAAAAAATGCGGATATTCTTGAACTGAACCTCTTCAGAATTATGGAACTGTTGAAGTATCCCGAACAGTTTGACACGGTGATGTCCATACTTGACAGGATTTCTGAAAATCCCCTTATGGGCAATACCCTTTTCCTGCAGGAACGGCTTCTCCTGTGCAGGCAGGATATCCTTCTCAGGAAGGGGAATATCCGGGAAGCCCGGCGAATACGGGACAGGCTGGGATACCTGGACTTTAACCTCCTGGGCCCCTTTCCGGCGCGGAACAGTGATGAATTTGAAAAAGATTATATTGATGAGGAATCAGATGTTCCCTCCATGGAGATAAAGGGCAAAACGGACCTTATTTCATGGTTCGAATCAGCGCCCGATCTTTCCGGCGCCATCAACATCAGTGAATTGTGTCCCGACTCAGGGGACAGTTATTTCTATCTCCGCCGTGAAGTGAACATCACAAAAACAGGTCTGTACGAGATAGTGCTGGGAAAATCCGGTTTCTGTGATTTAAAGATAGACGGCATCACCGTCTATTCCAGCCGGGAAAAACATGGATTCTCCCGGGACCAGTACGTCATAACGGTTTTTCTTCGCGAGGGAAGCCACCGACTGATAATTAAAACAGGTGATTCCCGCGACGGCATAGTTCTTTCCTGCCGGCTAAGGAACAGTGCCGGCAACCCGCAGGAAACAGATTCCGTCGACACATCGGGCCGAAGATGGACTTATTTTCCAGCGCTGCGCGAAGCCCTGAACCGGGACGACGAAAGATCGCAGTTCACTGCCGCCTATCTTTATTACCTGACCGGTTTGAATCCCGACGGGGTTTCAGTTACGGCTGAATACGCCTCGCGTATATCTGCGGGGAGCCTCTTATACCAGGCTGCTTCATACTATCGGGGCATGGCCGAATCAGTGCCCGATGAAAAGGAAAAATACCTGCGGATCGCGCGGTCCGGCAGCGGGGACAACCTGGAGGCCCTGAGCGAAATTACCGCCATGAAGATACGGCATCATTTTTTTTACGAGGCATGGCCCCTTATAGAAGAACTGGAACGCCATGGCAGGTCCATGTATTCAGTCCTTACGTTAAAAGCGGATTTCTTTCTTGAAAATAAATGGCACCGCGATGCGCTGAAAACAGCCGATTTAATTCAGAACACGGCATACTCGTCGCAGTCTCACCTATACAAGGCACGGATTTTTATGGATCAGGACAATTATCGTGATGCCGCCGCCGTCCTGGAAAAAATTCTGTCCCTTGATCGCAGCAACCGCACCTGTCAGCGCCTGCTCATAGGTGCTTACAACGGGATGTCCGATATGCATGCAATAGTCGGGACGGCATCGGCGTGGATGGCCCTGCACCCCAATGATATGGATATGTTTGTCATTCTTGCAAAGGCCGTTAGAACAACCCAGGGAGACCAGGCCGCCCTCCCCTATCTGACCGCGGCGCTGAAACGTTCTCCCTATAATAAGAACATCCTGCACCAGCTTGGCCTTGTCTATCACGCCATGAATAAAAGGGACACGGCGCTTTATTATCTCCGCCTCTCGGCTTCCCATGACCCCGACAATCACGCCCTGAAGCAGTATATCGCCCTGCTCAGCGGCGGGGAGGACCATCTCCTCACTTACCGATGGACCGGAGACCTCAATGAACTGGAAAACCGCTCTCTGCATTACGCCGACGAAAAGGCCGTGTACCTCCTCAGTGAAACCATGATCCGTGTTCAACGCGACGGATCTTTTGAAAAAAATGAACGCCGTATCATTAAAATACTCAACGACGAGGCCATTGATTCCTTTAGAAATCAATATATCATCTATGAACCGGAAACGGAAACTGTCGGGCAGGTGAAATGCACGGTCACGAACGGTCCCAACAGCATCGAGATGTCGGCACGATACGGTAAATCCCTTTCGGACCCTGAGAGCAGGCTCTATTACAACCTGGAAGCTCTCATTCTGCCCGTCACCAATCTGCGCAGGGGAAGCGTTATCGACTTCAGTTATACAATAAAAAACAGGGGCGGTGCGGAATACAAAAATTATTTCGGTGAAAAAATAACCATCGGCGGTCAGTACCGGATTATTCAAATGAACGTCACACTCAGCCATCCCGAGGATAAAAACATTTATCTCCACACCGGATCGATTGACCGCACAAAGATACTCACCCGCAGACAGGGAAGCCATGTAATATTTAACACGATCCTTTCAGACATCGCGCCCTTTAAAAGGGAAACGGCCATGCCCAACGAATCACAGTTCCTTCCCGTTCTTTATTTTACATCACAGCCTTCCTGGAACACGCTCACGGAATTCTATCGGTCCCTCCTGAAAAATAAATCCATCATCAGCGATGAGATGAGAAATGCTCTAAAAAAAATAATCAGGCCGGAAGACTCTCCGGTGGAAAAGACTCGTAAAATTTTCAACCATGTGACCGATGAGATACGGTATGTGGGATTTGAACTGGGCCTTGGCGGTATACAGCCCCGTTCCACGGATCAGACCTATCACTCCCGAATGGGAGACTGCAAGGACGTATCCCTGCTCCTTGCCGCCATGCTCAGAGAAGCGGGGGTTCCCGCTCATATCGCACTGGTCCGGACCAGGGACCGGGGTACGGCAAATCTGAACGTTCCCTTTCTTGGTGAATTCAACCACGCGCTCTGCTATGTAGATCTTGAGGGCGGATTCTTTCTGGATGGAACCGTCGACAACACGGGCTACCGGGAACTACCGTCGGACGACCGGCATGTCTCCGCACTTGTCATATTTGATACGGGATACCGTTTCATCGATACGGGGAGCCGTGTCTATGCAAAAAATATCGATACGGTAACCAATTCCATTACCATAAATAGCGACGGGAGCGTCATGCTTGAACGGGAACTGGAGAAGAAGGGGTCTTCGGCTTCCTCGGCACGGCAGTCCCTTAAAAACAGGGATGAAAAACTGAAATCGCTGAATGAATACTGGAATGACCGCTTTCCGGGAGCCAGTGTCTCCTCGCTCGACATACAGGGCATGGACCGGGATGAACCGGTGCTCTACCGGTATAAGGTGGCAATCCCTTCCCTGATGCATAATGAAAACGGTGAAATCATCTTCAGGCCCTTCCTGGTTCCCTCGTCCTATTACAGCAATTATGCCATGATAAAAGCGAGGCAGCATCCACTGGTCTTCTCCGATGAATGGGAGACGCTGGAAAACCTGACATATATCCTGCCGCCCGGCTGCACGGTAAATTTTCTGCCGGAATCCGAATCCTTCAATCATGAAAAGTTCACGGCAATCTACCGGTATTCCCTCACTGAAAATACAATCGTCATTCAGGCCAGGATATGCGTCAGAACCCGCAGCATCCCGCAAGAGGAGTATGAGGCCTTCCGCAGCTTTACCCGATTCATAGACCGGAAAGAGATGGAGCGGATAGTTCTGGAAAAGAAGCCATGACGGGGCCTCATCTATAGAGAAGCTGGAATTCTTTCAGATAGCTTTCCGCGATCTCCCGGTTATCGATCATGACAACGTTCTCATCATTCCGCCTGCTGGCGTTCCGCGAGAAATTATAGGAGCCGGTTATCACCCGATAGCCGTCGATGACGATAACCTTATGATGCATGGCATACCTGTTACGGTCGGTTTTTACGGGCAGGCCCTCGAGTTTCATCTTGGTATACTCTGAATACTTCGTGCGGGTATCTCTCTTTTCAAACAGCCCGTAAACGGGAACACCCGCTTTAAATTTTTTAATCATGGCCTCGCCTATGCCTTCACTGGTGAATGAAAAGGCCATGAAATGTATGCTTGCTTCGGCCTTCTCGATTCTTTTAATAATGATTCGTTCAATATCATCCTCGGGAGAGAAATAGGCATTGATATGAGAGTCATCTATCTTTACATAGTATTTTTTCTGAAAGAAGGGGAAGGCCATAAATTCCTTGCGGTTGCCGAAAATTCCCGAATCATGCATTTCACTGAATTCCTTCAGAAAAATATCGGCCAGATCCGATGATGCGATGCAGATGGCATTGTTGTTGTTCTTCCGGGCCCCATTGTCCGTAATATTATACGAACCGGTCCAGACGGTATTCCCGTCAATCACGGCGAACTTGTTATGCATAAACCCCCTGCGGTTATCCGAAACGGGATGGATACCGTTTTTCCGCAGACGCGCCACCTCTTTCGTGTCGGCGTTGTCTCTTTCCGTTACCAGGCGCACATCCACTCCCCTGCGCACGGCTTCAATCAGCGCCATGGATATCTTTTCCGAATCAATATCATAAAAAGCTCCGTAAAAGGAATTACGGGCTCCCGCTATCAGACGGACCAGGGCCTCCTCGGGATTGAGCCGGCCCGCTGCCGATGTTCTTCCCGGTGTGGTAAAATAAACGGACCACCAGCTCCGTGTTTCAGCGGATGAGAGTGATAAAAACAGGGTGAGGACAAAACATATGGAAAGAAGACGCTTCATCATAGCAGTATCACCGGATTTACTATGGGGAGTTCCCTTATCAAACCTTTTTCTTTTCCTGCGCCGAACCCTTTTCCTGAAGTTCCTGCCTTTTATCCATGACGATATTCTCATACTCGGTATACAGAAGCTGTTCCTCCCGGTTCGGGTAAATCGATTTGACCTTGCTGACCAGGGTTCTGAAGGGAGCAAGTTTTTTAAGATCGACCTGTGATTCGATCATTTTCCTGATCTCCTGGTCATTTCTCTGCAGAAGATGAAGGTAGAATTCAAAGGCATTCCGAAGCTCCATGAGCATGGCGCGGTTCCGGCTTCCCTGTGAATCCCCGGGTTCCGCTATATAGAAGTCTATAAAATTGACGATATATTCCGCATCCAGGGCCGTAAGATCAAAATCCAGGAGCAGCTGATTGACCTTGGAAAGATCCATGGCGCGCAGATGTATCCTGGCAAGAAAAACCGGGTTTGTAGACATCATATTAATGTTTACGTCCTTTTCTTCTTCAGGTTCTTCCTGTGCATCAGCGCCGGGTTTTTCCTTCACTATATGGATTATGTTTTCCGCTTTGTAACGGCTCCGTATGATGATAATATCATTTTCCGTTATAGATTCATCCACTATGACATAATCAGGCTTCATCTTTATATCTATTTCCCGTATCATCGTAGCTATATCCCGTATAATCTTTATACGAACGGGAATGGCGTCGATGTTGAGATTTTTTTCAATGAAAATATATTTAATGCTGCGCTCATTAAGATCGGTGTATGGCAGAATCATGGTATCTTTACGGATTTTCAGTATGTGGTATTCCCGGGTATAATCTTCTTTTATATGGAATTTTTTCCCTACGAAAAAAATAAGAGGAATTTCACACACGGGGCTGGTGCTTTCCGGATTCACATAGACGGATTTTCCCCTGTTGTCAAAGGCAATGAACTGCCATTTCTTGAACATTATTTTGATGATGTAGCCGCCCGGCGTTTTTTCCTCGATAAAATCCATATCAGTAGTTCCTGAAAAATGGCTCTGCCGCAAACAGACTTGCTGCGTCTAAAATTGCATCATGGCTGAAACAGGTTCAGCTGTTTTCCGCGGCGAAGATAGCCCTTTTTCTGTATCGCTCCAGTTCCTTTTTATATTGATTCGACAGGTCCGTTATCTCGCTGAATTGACGGATAGTAAAAAACGCCTTGATGAGCTGTTTCAACACCACATCATCTTTAAGTAGTGTCATCTGCTTCTGGGAGCCGTTGAATATTTCATCGGCGTTGGAATAAAGGGAGCGGATGATTTCTTCGGCCGTACCCGGAAGCTTGTTGATTGGACGTCCGGTTCGGAAATGAATGTTTTTGATAACCAGGGCGATGAGATTCAGAATTTTTCGCTTTTTATCCGCCCGTATATCCTCATTAATTTTTTCGAATGCGCTTACTATCGTCTGATTTTTGTTTTTTATTTTCGCCACGAGGTCGGCCTGTACATCATGGGGAAGTTTGCCGAATGCGGGCGGATGATTGGAATAAAAGGCCTTGAGGTATTCCTTGGACAGCATGATAGATCCGGCAAGCGAATCATTTACCGTCCCGCCCTCAATAGCGCTCCTCAGGTTTTCAATATCCACCTTGAGGAGGGAACCCGCATTTGCGAAAACGCCGGGCATGTCAATATTTTCCAGAAAGAGCTGGAAACTCTTGCTGCTGGAAATGTCACGCCTGAAAAAATAATTGATCAGCAGATGTCTGAAAAGTTCCGTGGCGTTTCCCGCCAGATCGGACTCCTCTTCAAGATGAATGATCTGATCGATCAGGTTAAAATATGTTTCTTCTTTTTGAACGGGCATAATTGGATCACGCTTTTATTAATATATTCAACACCTTGTTTAAATCAAGAAAATAATCACCAGGCTCGGGCGTTCACGTCAACAGTAAGGTCATTGTATTCCCCGCGGCTGAAATAGTGAAACGCAAGACCGGCAACCATGGCAGCATTATCGGTACAGAGTTTCGGTGAGGCGATGATTATTTTCTCCCTGCCTTTTTTTCCCTCATCCAGGAGCTGCCTGAGCCTGCTATTGGCCGCCACGCCTCCGGCCACAACGATATCATTGATACCGTATCTCCGGGCCGCGGCGAAAACCCGGCGGACCAGAACCTCCAGAGCCCTTTCCTGAAAACTATAGACTATCTCGGCCTTTTCCGCTCCCGGATTTTCCCTGATATAATTGACCACGGCGGTCTTAAGACCGCTATAGGAGAAACGCATATCGCCGGGATCGGTGAGAATTTTAGGAAAAAGAACCTCGCGACGTACCGCCTTTCCCGCCAGCTTTTCTATGACCGGGCCTCCCGGATATTCCAGTCCGAGATGCTTGGCCACCTTGTCAAAGGCCTCACCCACGGCATCATCAACGGTTTTCCCGATGATCTCCATGTCTCCAATACCCGTTACCCGATACAGGGCGGTATTTCCCCCGGAAATCAGCAGTCCTATGTAAGGGAAAGCGAGTCCATGCCCTTCAAGAAAGGGGGCATAGAGATGGGCTTCGAGGTGATTCACCGCAATGAGGGGAATATTCATGGCAAAGGCAATAGCCTTGGCCGACTGCAGGCCGATAAGCAGCGAACCGGTAAGTCCCGGCCTGCTGGTCGCTGCCACATAGGACAGATCATTGAAGGAGATGCCTGCGTCATTCAAAGCGCTTTCTATGAGGCCATTGATAACCTCCAGGTGTGAACGGGAGGCTATTTCGGGCACAACGCCGAAATATTCCTTATGGAGATCGATCTGACTGAATATATGATTGGCCAGAACCCGGCTCCCGTTTATTACAATGGCTGCCGCCGTTTCATCGCAGGAACTCTCCAATCCCAGTCCTATGACGTCACCGTGCATATTTATTACTTTACCTTTCCGGTTACTACTTCCATTGCCCTGACAAGCTGATTGTCGAATTCCAGGTCATAGAGCGGACGTTTTTTCAACTCATAAATCTTGTTCTTCAGCATGAGGTGGGCCGTTTTTTCCGACAGGACTACATCATGCTTCTTCAGGAAAAGTTCGAACTGTTTTTTCGTTTCGTCATTGTATTCCATCTTTACCGGAACAAATTTTCCCATAAGCTTGAGTTTCGTTATCTGGTTAATGCCCTTCTTGTCATCCTTCTCGAGCTCATCGGATTTCACTTCAAAGTCCGGGTTGATGCCCTTATTGTGAATCAATTCCCCCGAGGGAGTGTAATATTTCGCGATGGTAATGGCCACGCCGATATTGTCATCGAGGTTGTAGGATTTCTGGACAGATCCTTTGCCGAAAGTCTTCTCGCCCACGAGCTTTCCTCTCTTATTGTCGCGCATGGCCCCGGCGAAAATTTCCGATGCCGAAGCGCTCCCCTTATTGACGAGCACCACTATATCTTCGACTGAAACAGGATTATTTTCCGACTTGAAAATCCGTTCATTTTCACTGCCCTTTCTGCCCCGGGTGGAAACAACAACTTTTCCTTTTTCGAGAAAAAGATCGGAAATACTCACCGCCGCGGTGAGCAGTCCTCCGGGATTGTAGCGCAGATCGATGATCAGTTTTTCGGCCTTTTTAGCTTCAAGGGCTTTAAGGGCATCAGTGACATCCTGGGTCGTTTCCGATCCGAAATTTTTTATCTTAACATATCCGATGGAAGTGTTTTCAATCATCGCATATTCAACGCTCTGTATTTTAATCGGGGCGCGTTCCACATCGATATCCAGGAGTTCATCGAACCCTTCCCTCTCGATGGAGAGCTGCACCTTTGTCCTGGGAAGCCCTTTAATCATCTTTACTATATCGGAAAGTTTTTTGCCCTTGATGGGCGTGCTGTCAACTTTTTTGATAACATCACCGGCCTTGATACCGGCACGCATGGCGGGAGAATCATCAATCGGCGAAATCACCACGATTTCATTATCCCTGACTGTTATTTCTATACCCACACCAACGAATTTTCCCGTTGTCATTTCCTTGAGTTCTTCATATCCCTTCTCGTCAAGAAAGCGGGAAAAAGGATCGTCAAGGGCACCTATCATACCCCGTATCGCCCCGAAAAAAAGCTCCTTGTTATCCACATCTTCCACGTATTCGGTTCTCAATATCTGATAAACCCGATGAAAGTAATCCAGATACCGATGAGCCGGTTCTTCCGCCGAGGCGAGAAAAGAAACATTTATTCCAATGAACAACCCGACAAGAAATGCCAGGGTCAGGAAGTGAATATTTCGCTCTTTAATTTTTTTTAACATGATGATCTCCTGTCATTACGATGCGGAGGCAGTATACTTCAATTACACGTTTTCGGCTCCGCGGGCATTGATGTGTAAAATGAATTTTACACATCATGGACTGATGATTGTCAATGAAATAATTGTCAATCTTCCGAATACATCGGTATTTTTCTTGACTCAGAACGTCTGAGTTCCAATCATTCAAATTCTCTCATACTATCTATTTGGAGTCATGCAATGCCGCGAATCAGACTTGATGAACAATCCTGTTACGAATTTACCCATGAAATGGACGTACGGGCCTCTGATGTCAACATGGGAGGACACCTGGGTCACACCGAACTTATCAATTACATACACGAGACCAGGGCCCGCATGTTTGAAATATTCAATGTCCATGAAAGAGACCTGGGCGACGGTTGTACCGGTATTGTTATAGGTGATCTGTCCGTCAACTACCGGTCTGAAGTTTTCTGGGGCGATACACTTGTTATCAACAGCACCATCGGCGAAATAAGCGAAAAAAGCTTCAGGATATTTCATCGCATAACCTGCCGGGGAGCCCTGGTCGCCCTGGTGGAGACCGGTATAATCGCTTTCTCTTTTACCGAAAGAAAAGCGCTTCCCCTTCCCACGGTATTTCTCGAAAAACTTCACGACCTGAGCGCCTGCGTATGAGCCTTCCCTGCAGACATATCCTGGTTATAGCCGACATCGAGGGATCCTCGGGCTGTCATGACTACGAAGCCTCGTCCTTCAGGACCATGAGCTGGGCACGCGCCTGCCGGGACATGACCCTGGATGTGAAAGCCGTAACCGGCGCCCTTCTGGCGTCCGGAGCCGAAAGCGTCACAGTGAAAGACTTTCACCGTACCGGATACAATATATTCCCTGAATTGCTCAATGAACGGGTCAGCCTTGTATCGGGATACCGTAACGGTCCCGTGCCCGGTATTGGCGATCCCGGCAACGCCGAAGTCGTCATGATGATCGGCATGCATGCCCCGTCCGGGTCCGACGGCTTCCTGGCCCACACCATGACCTCCCGGATTGCGCGGCTTCTGGTCAATGGAAGCCTGCTATCGGAGGCACAGGTCTTCGCCGCATCACTGTCCCCTTACGGCATCAGGCCCGTCTTTTTTTCAGGGTGCCCCGTGGCATGCCGATATGCCCGGGAAGCTATCCCCCGGCTTGAAACTTACGCGATCGATAAATCGGCCGGCCCCGCCCAGTTGAACATCGAATCCTGGAGAAAGGGCCTTGCCGAAACAGCGGTCCGTTCATTGCAAAATATGTCATCGGAACCATACGTAATGAAAGGTCCCTTTGAAGTTGAGATGACCATGCGCGACGGCAGTCCAGCGGCGGAGAAACTCGCCCGCCGATGGAATTACTCCTGTGAAGATGATACCATCCATTTCAGCGCAGACGACTTTCAATCCCTTTACTACAACCTCATCCGCATATGCTATCTGACTCCCCTGGTGGAAAAACTGCTTCCCCATGGCCTGGGACTGTATAACCTCTATGGCTACCTGGGCCTGCGATGGGCGCGCAAACACGGTTTATAGCAGTAAACATATATTCTTACAGCAGCACCTTCAATGCATAATACGCATATCACCATCAACGGGCATGGATACAATAATCGTAATTCTATTGATATTTGATTAATTCAAATAATTGATATTGCCGATACTGTGAGTGACGTGCAAATATTTTATCAGTCAATTTTTTTCTGCGTGCCGGAGTGATCACTATGCTGAATCGACTTTATTCCTATTTTCTTGCCGCCTATTCCACCGATGATTTTTCGCTCCGACAGAAGGCAGCCATGCTTTTTTCTCTCTGCGGGATCATTTTTACAGCAGCACTGGCCATGCTTTTCGGCAATGTGCTCCTGGCAGGAAACACCGACCCGGTTCTCCTCTCTGCCATGGCCGTGGGCACAACTGTCATCATGGGCACGCTCATTCTCATTAAAAAAGGTTTTTATACTATTTCAGCTCATACGGTCCTGATACTCCTTCCCGGCATGATCTGGGCTGTTCTTTTCTTTGATTCCAATCCCGATGTAATAAACCGGATAGACACTATTTCCCTGATCTTCGGCGTCATGGCCCTCATGCCCCTCATCGTCGAAAGAAAAGGTATTCTCATTCACAGCAGCATTAATATCCTGCTGTTTTATACGTTCATTGCCCTGTCCCCGGCGATCGCTTCCCTCCCGCCAAATACCCGTAAGGACTATATCGCCGACAACACGGTCACCTTCTTTTTTATCGCCGCCATATCGGTTCTCATTCATATTCTCCACAACAGGGCCTTAAAGCGGAGCGACAGGCTCTGCGAGGAGCAGAAGGAAAAAACCGACGACATCCAGCGGATCGTCGGCGTGTGCCAGGAAGTCTGCTCTCGCCTGACGGGTTCCGTAGGAGACATGATCTCATCGTCGCACAGCTTCACCGAATCCTCACAGACCCAGGCCTCGTCAACGGAAGAAATAACCGCCAGCATGGAGGAGATTTCCGCCGTGACGGACAACATATACGAACTGGTTCTTTCACAGAACAGCGAACTCCGCCAGGCCACGGCTAAAATCGAAGAGGTCTATAAAACCGTGGTCAGGGAAACCGAGGAGGCACGGGCGATAATTGCCATCAGGGACAGGCTCAACCGGGAAGCCGAGACCACCAGGAACAATGTGGGCGATGTCATCGGGCTGCTGGACCGGACAATCAAGCAGTTCGACGAGGTCAAAGGTGTTGTATCCATCATTAACGAAATATCGGACCAGATAAACCTGCTTTCCCTGAACGCAGCCATTGAAGCGGCGCGTGCCGGCGAGGCCGGCCAGGGTTTCGCCGTCGTCGCCAGCGAAGTGGGAAAGCTGGCCGACACAACGGGAAGAAACGTCAAGGTCATCAGCGGAATGATAACAGGCAGCTCCCAGGAGCTGACGAAATCATTTGACGCCCTGCAGTCCTTCGTCAAAGTCCTGGACGCCATGATCCAGTATATCATCCAGCTCGGCACGTCCATCGACACGATTGTGGCCCTGTCGCAGGAAGACAAAAATCTCAACGATGAAATAATGAAGAACACCGATTCGGTCATAAACCTTTCCGAATCGGTGCGGTCCGCCGTGGAGGAACAGAAAACCGGCATCGACGAGATTGTGAAAACCCTTTCAGTGATAAACGCCGCCACGCAGGAGATCGCGGCCCACTCCCAGAAGCTGGTGAACACCTCGGACCAGGTGGAAATGGTAAGCGGTGAGCTTAAAAAGAATATCATGATGACCCAGTAGATACAGGGCATACCCGTATCTACCGGAAATACTTTTCTTATTTTGACTTGAAGGAATATACACCATCCCATGTCTTTGACGGCGGTTTCTTCATATACTCCTCGCAGCGTTTGACATAGGTAAGACTGGGTCCGTCGTCCTTCACTATCCTCAGGGCTTCCTTGAAAGACATTCTGGCCCTCTTCCATTGACGGTCTCCGAAAAGTTCCAGTCCGTCATAATAATGTTTCAGCATGTCATACATATAGGGCGGCAGGTCCCCTTTTTTCCCCAGCAGCTCGTATATAAGAATCGGTTCTGTTTTACCCACAACGCGTATGATATCAAGCTTCCTGCCTTCAATGCTGTCCTTTGCCGCTTCATAGGTAGCCTGGCTCACCATGGCGTTGGTGAGATAGAACTTGTTTGCCCCTTCAAGGCGCGAGGCCAGGTTGACCGAATCGCCCATGGCCGTATAATCCATGCGGGTACGTGATCCCATATTGCCCACGACAGCGCGGCCAGTGTTCATTCCCATACGCACCTTCAGTTCGTCCCTCCCCTCGCTCCTCCACTGCTCCTGCATCTCCCGGAGACGCTTCTTCTGCTCGATCGAGGCCATGCAGGCCCGCAGGGCATGGTCTTCAAAGGGATGGGGCGCGCCGAAAAAGGCCATGACGGCATCACCCTCGTATTTATCTATGGTGCCTCCCCATTTGAGGATGATATCGGTCATCTCCGACAGGTATTCATTGAGCAAGCTTACCAGTTCCGGCGGCGTCAATTTTTCTGAAAGCGTGGAAAATTTCGCCACATCGGAAAAGAAGATCGTTATTTCACGTTCTTCACCGCCCAGCTGTAATGATTCGGGATGCTCGATGATCTGGTCGATAACTCCCGGCGCGAGATACCGGGCAAAGGCGTTTTTGATAAACTTCTTCTGATTCTCCTCGCGCATGAACTTCATGGACGTAATGGCCGCCGAGGGAAGAACCAGGGCCAGGTTGATGCCCAGCTGATCGGACCATACATTGATATAGACAAAGATCAGGACCAATGCCGCGTTTATCACCACCATGGAAAGAACGATAGTGATAACCGATGTCCGGGCACTCTGCCTCTGGATGGTGAAACCCATGAGGAGGGCGAAAATAAGCATGATGATATAATTCACCCATGCCGGGGATTTCCGTATGAATTTCCTCTGCAGAATCGTATTGATGGTATTATGATAGGCCCCTACCATGGCGTATTCATTCCACGTGGGAGTCTGGCCTATATCGATAGTGCCTGTTGCCGTGAGACCCGTGATAGTGACATTATCCCTCAGTTTCTCCACTCTGAGAACGAGTTCGATGGCCTGCAGTTCATTCTGCCAGTGCGCCAGATCGCTTTTTAACTGTTTATCATTTTTGGGCTTTTCCTTCAGCGCTTCCTGAATTCTTTTTATTTCATCCCGTATGGGATCGGCCAGAGTGTTTTTTATTTTCAGGTTTGCTTTACGGAGTTCTTCGGTTTTTACATACAGCGCCTTCCTTTTTACTGCATCCTTTTCTTTATTATAGAGAGCGATATTTTTTTCAATTTCCCCATTATTCCGGCTCAGTTCCAGCCCCGTTTCGGGACCGCCCTGTTCATCAAAAAAATTGTATACCCCGTCCACAAAGGTATTATATTCCATCAGGGCGTAATAGGGTAATATACGGAAAGATTTTTCCCGGGGACCCGGTCCGGCCCAGTTCACGTAGATCATGCCCTGCTTGTTGATGGGGATTCTCATATCGCCTGTTTCAAAGGTTACGGGATTGAAGGCATTTCTCAGCAGAATATATTTCCCCGGCTCTACCACTACGTTTTTTATATCGACACCGCAGGTATTCAGGAGCATGACCATGGCCAGATTGAAATAGAGCCGTCCCTTGAAAAGCTGTACCAGGCGGACCTTCCGTACGGCGCCGTCGATATCCGTATCGCGGTTGACAAAACCGAAGCCATGGGCTGCCTCGATGAGTTCCGGTATCGGGTAGGAAATACTCTGTGTTTTAAGATCCTCCAGAGGCCGGTACTTTTCAATATCCTTTGCCGAAGCCGCTACCGATGATTTTTCCAGAAAAATCTTCAGCGCCTTCTGAAACCGTTCCGTAGACTGCGCCTTCCTCACATCCTCCACGACGGGTTCAGGGCCCAGGTTAAAGGAGAGAATGACCTTCCCCATCTCGCGAATCCCGTCGGCAAAGATACGGTCATTGTTCATGATGGCGTTTTTCACTTCTTCGGCATCGAGCTTCTTCCCTTCGACGGCCTGGCTCTCGATCCTGTCATAATGATCGCTCAGGACCTCCAGGGGCGAACTGTTGGGGAACATCATATCAAGGGCGGCAAAGGAAACACCCGCTTCTTTCATGACACGGAGCCCCTCTCCATAGAGACGCCGGGGCCAGGGAAACTGCCCCAGGGTGTCCGTACTGTTGTCATCGATATCGATAAAAGAGAGCTTGTCCCATTCGTTGATGGAGGGCTTGATGGAAAAACTGAGGTCATAGAGGTTCAGATCAAACCGCTCATAGGCATCGGAAAAACTGACGCCAAAAACAAAAAGAAATGAAATGAGTGCGATAATGATACCGGAGATTTTATTCTCCTCGATGAAGTGACCTGCGAAATCAAGATATTTTTTTATCATGACGAACCCCTGGTGGATGGTATGTGCGGAGTGCAAATCAATGCCCCCGGAAGGAGGCAACCCCCGGCGAATGAATTCATTTTCTATATTTACTGACAGCCGCCACCCCCATAGGGTGTTTCAGATAGAATCCGGTCACTGGACTGAAAAGTCCCCCTCGGGGGGATTTAGGGGGCCCTTTGCGGTCTTCCTGTTCTCTCTGAATTTAAAAGCTGATATTCATCCCAGCCATGGTAAAATGCCGGGGCGCATCTGCCGCGCCATAGGCACTGCCCGGCAGGAACAGACCGTAGTTGGCGAAAAAGGAAATATCGGAAAAAATCTTCCAGCGCAGGGACAGGTCGATACCATGTCCAACCAATAATTTTTCTTCAGTGGTTTCTCCGCCGCTTATTTTACCTTCCTTCTTGTCCTTCATGTACAGGGAATACTTGGCTATTAATGTTGTTCTCTTCAGGCGGAGATCATCAAGCATCTCCGTGGGCGACAGGGAGAATCCGCTCCTGAGAACGTGCAGGTTGCCCGGTACGGGACGAAGGCCATACCCGGCCAGGAATGTCCCGAAGGTAACAAATCCCGTATCATTACCGAGTGCTCCGGCAGTGGGGCCCGTATAGTTATCCCGGTCGCTGTCGCCGGAACCATAGGCGTACTGAACCATGACAACGGGGCTGGTTGTTTCCTTTATCTGCCAGTTCAGATTGAACAGGGCTGCCATGGCGCGGATTTTCTTTTCCTGATCTGTACTGGTATAACTCGTACCGGTTTCATAGACGTACTCGGTGTTATAGCTCAAATTCCAGGGCAGAGCGCCTTCCACGCCACCGCCCCAGTACTGGGACTGGTACTGCTCTGTCGTTTCTTTGGCGAAATCTATCTGCCCCAGAGCAATGGCATAAATCTTCTGGTTGTAAAGAATATAGGACAGGGACCCGCCGGCGAATAAACGCTTCGCTCCGTCGGCCGTATCGGCATCGCTGATACTGTAAGGATTGTTGTCCTTTTGAAAAAGACCCGTGTATGATGTCAGAATTTTGGCACGGATATACCGTGTATACACGTCTACCTCGACGCCGTCGCCGCGGCCGTTGAGGACCAGGCCGCTTCCCAGGAGAAAGTATTTTCGGCCCAGTATCACCTCAAGTTTTTTGCCCAGGAACTGGGCATCGATAAAGGCCGCGTCAAGATCGACCAGGTGATCAGTGCTGGTTTCACGGCTGGACAGGACACTGAAGGTATATTTACCCCTGACATAGAGATAACTGTTATCCCAGAGATACGAGCGCATCCAGAGACGAAGAGTATTTATAGACGAATTGGTACTGGTCCCGGTATACTGGTTGATATAAACCGGTGTAATCCATCCACCGTACTGGATTCCCTTGGTGAAAAAGTTATTCACACCCGTTACAACGGCCATGTCCTCGTCGGGCCTGAATTCGGGGAAATACGAATCCTGTCCGGTTGTATCCTTGGCCATTACCTGGGCTGTTGACAGAACGATACCAAGAATTACTATAAAAAAATACTTTCTCACTGCTCACCTCCGCTCCGGTCACCCACGCGTCGCATAATTTCAATGAGCTCCTCGCCGCTCACCGTGTCCCATTCACTGCCGTCTACTATCATTATTTCGGCTGCCACGCAGGCCCTGAAAGCGTAACGCTCGGTCCCGAAAAGGTCATACCACAGGGAATCATCAAGCTTCAGATAACGGGCCGCCATGCGGGCCACGACCCCCTTCCTGAGCGGTGCTTTCTCTTTTATATCATACCCTGTTGCTACACCGGCCTTCTTCAGAACATTCAGGTCCTGTCTGAACCCCGCGGAATTTCTATCCAGGGTAACGACAAAAAGCTTCACGGCATCGCCGAAAGTGGCCGTCTTCTTGTCCGCCAGATCATTGATAAAGGCCAGGGACCCCATGTCCTGGGCAAGCAGAGTGCTGCCGGCACAGATTATGCACAAGAGCAACAGACGTATTTTCATCATATTCTCCTATTATTTTACAGACCCGTATCGGCACTGATTCCATACCGATACCAGTTCATCATGTTATCAAGGAAACTGTATACCAATAGTAACTCTGGCATTGCCTGGCAGGTTATCAAAGGTATCAACAGTGCTGTCCCCGCCTTCGGCTGAATCGCTGCCGAAATACTGCATCCCGTCCCTTTCATCACTGGAGATATTGGGATCATAGACCTGTGTCGTGGAGTCAGGCACGAGCGAACCGCTTTCAGCGTCATTCCCTTCCTGGTCATAAGTCAGGTCCCCGGAAATATTGCTGGTCTGGCCATTGTTGGGGTCCACGTCGAAATTGCCCTGGGGAGCGCCGAAGGTCGTGCCGTAAAGACTCGTCGTGGCGTCCTCAATGGTTCCCCGGACGGAGCTGGTGGCCACGGGAGTGGCTATTTTAAACACGGTCTTGACACGCTCGCCCTTGGCTACCTGGGCGCGCACACTGCCCCGGCGCAGGGCTATTTTCGTGTTGTTGACGCCTTTATTCATTGAATTCTCATAGATTTTCAGCATGGAAAGGGGCCTGATGGTCAGTGTATTGTTGTTGAGCTTCAGGACCACGGTGGATTTGACACCGGTGCTGACTTTTGTGCCCTCTTTCAGCTCCATATTGGGCTGCAGGGGCGACCATTTTCGGCCTTCAGAAAAAGCGGCTGTGCCTTTAACCGATACTACGGTTATACGGGCAAAGGCCTCGCTGAAACTGAAAAGGCATATGGCTGTTGTTAATATGGCTAAAAACTGATATTTTTTCATACTCTTCTCCTGATTAAACACTATCGCGGTTTTCCATATAAGCAATTGTCTCCTTAATATACAGTATTCAGCATATAAAGACAACGCGGAACCCGCCTTATGCATGTAATACCTGACCGACACAGAAAATAGGTAACATACTGAATCATTTTTATGGACATAAAAGGAAAAAAATCTATTTCTGCTTTGTGAGAATATGGTATTACCGCAGATATAATTTCAAGGTTTTTTTTCTTCAGGTTGGCTTATTTTAACTATAATTCATTGCAAAATAGCAAAAAAACACACATTTCCACTCAGAGCATCAGGTGCTCCAAAAATGTCACACCACGACACCAATACAACACATTTTCCGTATCCGTTGAGCTATTTAAAGGTTCAATTTCAATGAAAAATCCGGTACGCGATCTCCGACAGTTTCAAAAGCAGATTATAGGCTGAATGATCAGTCACGGTGTGACTCCCGTCTTCCACGTTCTTGATATACCGGTGCATACCCGACAGCTCTTCGCGGTCGATCCAGAAGGCACCGCATGAGGGACAGTAATCCATGATTATATCGGAATAGTCAAGAAAGTTGATCTTTTTCATGATCACATTCCTGCAGTCCAGGCAGGTAAGCGCCGGCTGACGGTCTTCGTGAGGGGCGTCATCGATGGAGCACGATTCCACATCGCCGCCGCTCTCTTTCAGCATCTGGTTAAGCTGGTGCCGGTGCACCCACATGCCGTTACACGACCGGCAAATGAGAATATTCTCGCCGTCAACTTTTTCATGAACCATGACATCGTTGCATCTCGGACAATCCATACAGTCCTCTCCTTGTTTATATCCTCACGTCTCCCGTCGTAATTGTACCGGGATGAGTCTCATTATCAGGGGGAAAATACAAAAAGTCAAGTCAAAGAGAGAATCACCCGGGGAATATTTTCACGGGGTAGTATCATTTTTTACTTGAATCTGTCGCGTACACTCCTTTTATAGACTGAGGAATATGTCACCGCACCTGGACAATTATTCAATTTTATATACTACAACACACTGCTATAAAAAAGGGGTACACAATGCTTAAAGACAGAGATGCCGTTATAATCAGCGCCGTACGCACACCGCTGGGAGCCTTCATGGGAGGTCTTTCAGAAACAGGGGCCACTGACCTGGGAGCCATGGTCATTGAAGAGGCTATAAAAAGAGCGGGAATAAAGAAGGATGATATTCAGGAAGTAATGATGGGCCAGGTTCTTCCCCTGGGGTACGGACAAAACCCGGCGCGCCAGGCGGCCATGAAGGCCGGCATACCCATGGACGCGGGCTGCGTAACCATGAACAAGGTCTGCGGCTCAGGACTCATGACCGTTATGATGGCGTCGGAACTGATAAAATCGGGATACACTGATATAGCCGTGGCAGGCGGCATGGAGAACATGAGCCTGGCGCCTTTCTATATTCCCAGGGCGCGCAAGGGCGCCCGCATGGGAAACACGGAAATAAAGGACCACATGGTCAATGACGGGCTCTGGGACGTGGTGAATGATTTTCACATGGGCATCAGTAACGACCTGATCTCCGTGAACTGGAAGGTGAGCCGCGAGGACCAGGACCGCTTCGCAGCCGAGAGCTACGCCCGCACCATGAAATCCATCGAAACCGGCCGCTTCAGGGACGAGATCATGCCCGTGCCCATGAAGGACCGCAAGGGAAATCCCTTTTATTTCGATACGGACGAATGCCCGCGGCACACCAGCTATGAAGACCTGGCAAAAATGAAACCGGCTTTCCAGAAGGAGGGCTTTGCCACGGCCGGCAACAGCTCCATCATCAGCGACGGGGCCTCGGCCGTGGTCGTCATGAGCTACGCTAAGGCGAAGGAAATGGGCCTGAAACCCCTGGTAAAGGTGGTGGCCTCGGGATCGGCAGGCATCGAACTCAAATATGTTCTTATGGCTCCCATCAATTCCATACCGAAAGCGTGTAAAAAGGCCGGCATTGCAATAAAAGATATCGGACTGCATGAGATAAACGAGGCCTTTTCCGGGTCATCAACGGCGGTAAACCGCGTCCTGGAACTGGACCCTGCGAAGGTGAACGTGAACGGCGGCGGTGTTGCCCTGGGCCATCCCATCGGCGCTTCGGGTTCACGGGTTCTCACCACGCTCATCTACGAGATGAAACGCAGCGGAACGGCCCTGGGCCAGGCATCGCTCTGTCTCGGCGGAGCCGAAGCCGTTACCATGATCGTGGAAAATGTGTGACATGATAAAGGGTCATGAACATGCACCGGCACGATAAAGACAATCCTATCGAAGCCATGGAAAAAATTATCCGTGGTATCGCGCCCGGGGCAGAAAACCGGACCGGTGATATGTATATCAACGCCATCCACAACGAGTTCATGACCTTCGACGGAACCATCACCGTGCCGCGAATTCCCGTGAAGGAGCTGGATATGGCCACGTCCCTTGACCTGGTGCGTGACCTGGCTCCCTTCATCCCGGAATTTTTCCGCGACCACACCGTGCTGGAAAAACGCAATCCCCCGGCGGAGCAGCATCACATTCATCTTGTACGGAAGCTCCGCGGCAAAGTCATGGACTTCACCCATATTTTCAAACTTGATTTCAAGTTCGGCGGCGATACCTCCACGATCATCGAACGGGGCACCTCGGACTGGTATCCCTCGTACACCACGGGCCGTATTTATTACAAATCACGTCTCATCCCTGAGAACAGCGTGCACCGCCACGAAAACTCTGCTCTCATCCGCCCCATACGCATACGTGACGCCAACGAGGTGGAATCTGACCAGTTCTTCCACACCTTCGCCATTTTCGAGGACCTGAACGAACGGGAACTGACCAGGGAACTGCTGGGAAAAATAGACGGCGACATCTTTCACGTCTCCCCGGAAATATATCCCTTCATAGTATATGATTATTTCTCGGCCTGCCTGAACGTCCCCTATCCCGATGGACCGGGTCTTGCCGAAGCGGTGCGGATATACGAGCCCCTGTTTCTCTATATTTACAGCCGGTTCCGGAACATCAGGGGCCTCATCAACATAAACGCCGCCACGGACCATTTCAGTGAAGAACTTACCACGGACGGCCAGGACCTGGCCATAACCGACGCATTCCGTGAACAGCTGAAAAATTACTTCAACCGCTTCACCGTATCGCGCGACGACGACATGATGGTGCGCGGCTGGTGGAAGTTCGGTATTGCCCCCTAAATCGCAACAAAATTTACAATGGGCAATCCCGGGCCCCCGGTGTATATATCAGATTTCTGAAATAAACAAACAGTCGCCGCCCCCTGAGGGGGCCCTTTAATAACCGAATTGAATTCTTTAACCCCCTTTGGGGGTGGCGACTCAAGATTTATGTATTTCATGGATACCTTCGCCGGGGCCTGGGAACAAAAAAGGACCGGTTTATTTAAAACTTAAAGTCCATATATTTTTCCAAAAATTAAGGATTGATATGAAAAAAAATTTAATCTCCTTCATGCTGCTCTCTATCATGTTTAATATAGCGGGCTGTTCCCGTGATCTCGCCGTGAAAAACGCCGCGCTCGGTTCCGATTTGTCCCCTGACGGAACTATCAGCGACAACAGCCTCGTGTTCACATTCAAGAAGCCCGATCCGGGAGAAGCGACGCGCGATCTCTTCAATTATATCTACTTCGAAGGCGACACGGTCTGTTTCAGCTTTGAACTTTCCCGGAAGGTCAAAGAGAAGGATGTGGATATGCAGTTCATTGAGCCCTCAACGGGACGCGGTTTTAAAGCCGAGCGCATCGATATCATCGACACCACCGTGTCGGGATTCTCGCTCCTGGGGAGCCTGCTGGAACAGTTTTACCGCGACCGCCTCACGCAGCCCCTGCCGGAGAAGGCCTTCTGCTGCGAGGCGATTCCTTTTTCGATTCGGCTTGTTCTTCACGGGGAAAAGGGGGATGTCATTCATGAGGAGAAAGGTAGCTTTGTGATACGGTACCGGGACTGACTCATTCCGCAAACCGGTGCCCGGCAGAGCGGAGGTTTTTATGGAGCAATGTTATTTTAAAGATTCTTCGAAAAAAAATAAGCTTGTTTGGTTATGGAGTATCCAAGGCTTTTGTAGAATTGATGGGAATCTTCCAGCTGTATCCGGGAATTGAGAACGATTTTTCCGAACCCCTTTTCCCCGGCCCAGGTTTCCGACGCCTTGATCAATTGCCTTCCCACACCGGTGCGACGTAATTCGCTGTCGACGAGAATCGACTGAAGCTCAACAAAGGGGTCCATGCCCAGGAAAACAACCTCAAGAACACAGGCATAGCCGGTGATTCTCCCATCAGGATTCTCCGCTATTAAAATTTCCGCGTTGGGAATTTCTTTTATTCTTATGATTTTTTTTGCGATATACTCAGCGGTTATTGCATGGGGCAGATCATCCCACTGATTCATGAGACGGGCCAGGCCGTAAATATCGTTTCCACTTGATGTTATAGGGCGTACTGTCATTTCTTTCTGTCTCTTTTTGGATCGGAGATAGAATCACACCGTAATATGACATGCGAAAGGATCGTTCCGGTCAAGAGATATTTCTCTTCATCATGCAGGCCTTTTCCCATAAAAACACGGACCGGGCTGAAACACTTTTTTTTTCTTGCCTTTCTGCCGGATTCCGGCAATCCTTTCCCCAGAAAGGACCTCGATCAGCGGTTCCCATCATCCACACACAAGGAGCACAACAATGCCAGATACCACCCTCACGGGGAAAAAAGCCCCGCAGCAGGAGGAAACTTCTCCCGATGCAAAAGAGAGAAAAATAATAAGGCCCGAATTCAGGGGATCCGCTTCTGAATACTTCAGGATATGGATAGTAAACGCCGGACTCTCCATCATCACCCTGGGGATATATTCTCCCTGGGCGAAGGTCAGGAACAGGCAGTACCTCTACGGGAACACCATTCTTGATTCATCGGTCTTTCAGTACACGGCCAACCCCCTGAATATTCTGAAAGGAAGAATAATCGCGGCTGCTATTTTCGGCCTCATTGCTCTGAGCAACAGGTTTTTCCCTGAATTCGCCGCGCTGCTTTTCCTCGCCCTGTGGCCCCTGGTCCCCTGGCTCGTGGTAAAGGCCCTGCGCTTCAAGTCACGATACACGGTGTATAGAAACATACATTTCCAATTCACGGGTTCGGTGAAGGAGGCCTATAAGTACTGGCTCTGGATGTATTTTCTCGTGCCCTTAACCATGGGCCTTATCATCCCGTATCTTGAATACCGGCAAAAAAAATACATCGTAAATGAAAACAGGTACGGCAAAACTCCCTTTGGATTTACAGGCAAATGGGAGCCCTTTTTAGTCTATTATATACTTGGCGGGCTTATTTCTTTCGGCCTCATGATCCTGGTCGGTGTTCTCATCACAGGCTCGTATTTCGCCATTATGGCCATGACCGGAACGGCCTTGCCGGAAACAACGGACGAAACGGGATTTTTAATCCCCCTCATGACTCTCATATATACCCTGTATATCCTGGCAATTTTGTTTTTTATATCCTACAAGAACACCTCGGTCTTCAATTATATTGTAAACAATACCTCGCTTGGGTCAATATCCTTTACCAGTTCCCTCAAGGTGAAAAAAATATTTCTAATATATCTCGGCAATTTGTTTGCCGTTCTTTTTTCCCTCGGGCTCCTCTACCCCTGGGCCCTGGTAAGGCTCCTGAGATATCGCATAAACAATATCTGTCTTGAAACAGACTCGGACCTTGATTCATTCGCTGCCTCGGAGGACCAGAGGATTTCGGCGATGGGGGAAGAAATCGGGGAGGTATTTGACTTTGACCTCAGCATATAAGAAGATTCCCGCCAATTATTTTCAGCCGGGGCTATCTATTAAACTGGAAGCGGAAATAAGAATTGAACCGAACATGATAACTATTGTCCTGCCCGACAATAGCGTCCAGAAGTATCTCCTGGACACTGTCAGGTTCAGCGACCGGGTTGGCAACACTCCCTGCACCATAAGGCTCCCTGACGGGGGCCTCGTGGAAATTTTCGACAATGAAGCTCTGGACAACCTGCTGGGGTTTCTACCCGTGAAAACAAGGGGTCGCTTTGTGCACCTTGTTGAAACAAAATGGCCTTACATGCTGGCAAGCCTTGCGGCTATCGCCGCCAGCATGGTGATCATCCTCTGGTTCGGCGTTCCCCTCCTGTCCAAAACGATCGCGGAGAAAACCCCCCGGCGCGTCTCGGAGATGATGACGGATAAAATAATGGCGATCTTCGATAACAGGCTCCTGTCCCCGTCGGGATTGACAAAAAAAACACAGGCCCGGTACACCCGTTACTTCAGAAAGATGACATCGCGGCTTGATAAAAAAGATGCGTTTGACTTCAGGCTCCTTTTCAGAGAAGGCAACGCCATAGGCGCCAATGCCCTGGCAATGCCCGACGGGAGGATAATCATCACCGACGAGCTTGTCAGGCTCATATCCAACGAACCTGAATTTGCCGGGGTGATGGCCCATGAAGCGGGCCATGTCGTGCATCATCACGGTCTCAGGATGGCCCTGCAGGGCTCCATGGCCGCCATTATAATGATCTTTCTCACGGGCGACATGCTCTCCTCGTCATCAATTATCGCGGCCATGCCCGGAATACTGGTGGAAAGGGGATATTCCCGTGACTTCGAAAGGGAGGCCGACCTCTTCGCCCTGCGATACATGAAAAATAACGGCATTCAGCCGAAACACCTGGCATCGCTGCTGCTAAAGATTGAAAGGCAGCAGAACATGTCCGACAACTCGAGCATCCTTTCAACGCATCCGCCCACTTCGGAAAGGATTCAATTGTTGAAATGAGGTTTTGGCAGGGGACTCCCTGCCGGGCGGGTCACCTTCGGTGGGGTTGCGGCAGGGGACTCCCTGCCGGGGTGGGTGGCCCGAAGTTGACCTCCGGGAGGTTCTGGCCTTTATCAAAGGCTGGGGATGGTGTCCCGGGGTGGCCGGGACTGGCTGCTGCCCCTTTTTTGTCACGCCACAAAAAAGAGGCGAAAAAAGGGCGCTCGCTCAAACGCCGCGAGGGGCTGAGACTTATTATATCAGTATATCAACTCCAGGCGTGCTGCGGACGCCCTCCTGGCTTGTCCTCACACGCATCCCGGTTCGCCTGACGTCCTGTCAGGCTCACTAGCATTGTATTATATAATTAAACTACATAATCTTCTTTTTATTTCAGTTTATGCTCTATATCCTTTTCATTTAATGTTACTACTGATATTGTCTCTCCTTGTTCATTTACGAACTCAACTTCATAACCAATAGGAAGATTGGGTTCATTATAAACCAAAACAATTGTGCCTATCATACCTTTTTGTAAATTTTCTTCTGGAATATCCTTTCTTAAAATAACCATGTCGTATTCTTTCATTTATTCAATCCTCTATGGTTTTGTTGGAATTGCTGTTATAAATCTTATGATACCATCATTATTTCGTATCCATGCTGTATTAACATCAATCACTCGACCATTTGCACCTATTATAGATATTATTTGATTAAACTTTACACCATATTGAGTAATTCCAGTTTGAACTGCATGAGTTTCATTAAATACTATTTGTTTTGCTAGGCCAGCCATATTATTTTTATTATAGCCTAATGCAGATTCAAACCATCTTGCCTTTGAACTTCCAAGAGGGTGATTCGGATTCAATAAATAATTTTCTAATTTATTTAATACAGACTGAGTTGTAAGATTATTTCCATTCGATATTCCTCCCCCTCGCCACAACTGGCTGGCATACCCATAAATGGCAACACCTACCATCTGTGCTACATAGAGGCCTCCGTACACTGCAAGAAAGGTTCCGACAAGGCTATAGGTTGTTTCGCATAAACCGGTAAGTGCACAGCCTGCGGAAAGGCCGTATTCCCCGGCGCCCCAGGCCTCTCCTGCTCCCCGGTAATAGTCCTGACCCAGATCACCGTTAAAGCTGCTCATGTTCAGCAAAGCCATCCCGGAAGCATCAAAGGATGTCCCCGCTGCGGCTTCGTAGGTGGTGGTGTATACCGCGCTGCCCGATTCGTCTAGGCCCGGGTTTGAAAAACTGTCCGAGGTTTCAACACCGGAAGAGCCGGAGAAGTTGTTGGCGCTACATATCTTTCAGCCTGCTTCGGAGATCATAACTTCCATGTGAAATTATTACTATATAGATAGCTCCTTTCATCATTTTATAAACAACCCGGTAATTATGATAAATGATTTCCCTGATATTCTCATCTCCAACCTCTGGAACAATCCTGCCGATTTTTGGAAATTGTACCAATTTTTCGACTTGTTCAATGACTCTTTTTATAAAATCTTTCGCGTAGTATTCTGAATCAGTTCCAATATATTCGGCAATGTTTTCAAGGTCTTCAACAGCTTTCTCAGTCCAGATCAATCGAGCCATTTTGACAGCCTTTGTTTTGCCTGCTCATGACTCATTACTTTGCCTTCATCTACCTGCTTCAGACCCTTTTCCAGTTTTTCTCTGAATTGCAGCTCCGCGATGAAATCCCCCACGGTGATTTCTTCGGGCATTTTTTCCAGGAGTTCTATTATCTGACTTTTTTGCATAACTTTACCTTATTTCGCCGGTACAATATTTAACATTATTATTCATGAAACCTGTTATTACAAAAGTATCATTCTGACTGAAAATGTCCACCAAGATTTTCCGGATTGAAGTTTGAATTGTGCCCTGTGGGCGGGATACCTACTGGTTGGGTTGCGGCAAGTACCTCTCTGCCGGGGAGGGTGTCCCGACGGGGCCGGGACTGGCTCCTGCCCCTTTTTTGTCACGCGAGGCTGTCCAATAACCTTTCAAATTGTTGATGACATAATAAACATAAATAACTATTCTTCTCTCATATTTTTAAATAGTTGAGAGATGGAATATGAAATTTAAAGAATATAACCAGGATCAACTCTGGCTGATCCCCCCAAATATCGAAGATGAAATTCCTCAGAATGATCTTTGCAGAATTATTAATGATGTTGTTGATATCATAGATACTAGTTCAATAGAAAATAAATTCAAAGAGGAAGGCAATACCGCATATCATCCCAAAATGATGCTCAAGTCATTATACTACAGCTATTCACTTAGAATTTTCAGTTCACGAAGAATTGCGAAAGAACATGAAAGAAATATATTTTACTGGTATCTCAGCGGCAAACAGAAACCTGACTTTAGAACTATAAGTTTATTTAGAAATAAACATGTTGAAGAGCTGAAAATTCTATTTTCAGAAATTTCCAAATTATGTAACAGGCTTGGAATGATTGGATTTAACTTATCAGCTATTGACAGTACCAAAATACAAGCAAATGCCAGTCGAGAAAAATTCAGAAGTGACGAATGGATAGAAAAAGAATTAAACAGAATCAATATGGTTATTGATGACGCCTTTAAAGAAGCAGAGAAAATTGATAAAGATGAAGATTTTAATTTCGGTAAAGATACCAGGGGGGATGAGATTCCTGAAGAGGTGGCAGATGCCCAAAAGAGGCGGGAAAAATTGAAGCAACTGCAAGAAGAATTAAAGAAGAAGAATGTAAAAAAAGTAAATGAATCAGATACTGATGCAAAAATGATGAAAATACAGGGCAAATACATGCCTGCTTATAATTGCCAAGCATTGGTGGATGATAAATGTCAGGTTATAATTTCTGCGGATGTAATTGATGATTCACATGATTTTTATCAGATCCGCCCCTTGGTTGAAGATGTAAAAATTTCATTTTTGCAGAAGCCAAATATTTTATTAGGTGATACGGGTTATTGTGACGGAAGCAGTTTTGAATACTTGAATGCAGAAAAAATCAATGGTTATATCCCGGATAAGATGGCTAAATATATTAAGTTGGAAATGGATGGACGTCTTCCAGATAGTATGAAATACAAAAAAGATCAGTTTAAGTATAACAAAGCAAAGGATGCCTATTTATGCCCTGAAGAAAATGATTTGATTAGAGTATCAAAGGTAATGAGCAAAGCACCAAGAAAAAACGGTGCTGATGTTTTGTTTCATACTTATCAATGTTTCAATAAATCCTGCAATAAAAGCAAGGAATGTCATAACGCAAAGGAAGGCCGAAAAATATATAGATATGAAAATCAGGAAATACGAGATGAGATGGCATTAAAAATAAGGTCCAAAGAAGGTTGGGATATATATAAAAATCGTATGAAAATAATCGAACCAGTCTTCGGAAATATAAAAAGCAACATTGGTTTTTATCGGTTTAGTTTACGAAGTCTTAATAAAGCAAGAGGCGAATTTTTTATCGCGGCATGTATACACAATTTAATAAAAATTAGAAATTACATAGGTAAACAAAATGGGCCTGATTTAAAAACCATACTGCAGGTGATATGAAATTTAAGAACACCCTGAATGCCGTCATCATTAGTAAATATATTTATGGGTAATTCCAAGTTGTGAGACAGCCTCACGCCACAAAAAACGACGGACAGGATGTACTAGTGTCGAAGCCGCGCAGGACGCGCGAAAAGACTTCGACGCGGCGAAAAAAGGGCGGTCGCTCAAACGCCGCGACGGGCTTAAGACTCTCCGTATCAGGTAACTCGCTCCATGCGGGCTGCGGAGGCACATCGTGTGCCATCCTCGGCCGCTCTCGGACATCCTTGTCCTTCGCGGCACTTCCCACGTCGTGTGGGTCGGCCGCAGCCAAGGCGTTCGGACATCCGTGTCCTCACTTTTTATGGTGAAGTTAATTACATGAATCTTTTTTGAAACTTGAACCTTTAATCATAAACCCATACTTGTCGCGCTTCTCTGAGCTGGAATGTAATCCTTTTACTTAAACTACTATATAGTGGTTGACTTTTGAGTTTTGTATGCCGGAAATGAGCAGTGTCAAATAACGAAAGCAGGAGAGTAATAAATGCCAAACCAAAATCCCATTGTTTCAATGATTCCAATGTTCATTATTGCAATCCCAATGAGCATATTCAGTTATTTTATTGCCCGCAGGAAAGGTCATTCGCCGGGATTATTTGCTTTATTAGGAATAATTCCTTTAGTAAACTTTTTCACATATCTCTATTTGATCTCCTTAACGGATAAAGATATCATGGATAAAATAAATGAAATTTATTCATCCATAAAAAAATAAGGAGAACATAGATGTCATTTTTTGATTTATTGCATGAATTAAGAAAAGGTGAACCTGATCCGCATAAAGCAGTCAGAACACTGACTATTATGGGTTGGGTATGTATGGCCCTTGCCGCCTGGAATTTCGCTTCTACCTTCATTGTCGTACTTAAGGAAAATCCTTTTAATTTTTCAAAACACTATCCATATGCAATTCTTATCCTTATGTCGGCAAACGGTGCGCTTTTTATACTGTCCGCGAAAGGGATTCGCGAGAAAAAACAGTGGGGAGTAAAAACAGGCCAGTCAGCCACTATTCTTTTCATGCTGGCGATTGTTGGTTATGCATTTTCAATATTCGGTGTGCATGATTTATTTCCTAATGATGATTATTTTTTCAGGATCTTTTTTATTATTTTCATGCTGATTATATTCGGGCAATTGCTTATTCCTGCGTACTTAGGAATCCGATATCTGGAAAGATTATCTATTAAGGAAATAAAATTGGGAGGAATGAGGTATGCTCAGGGGTATCAGCCGAACGAAAGAAATCATGAACCGGTAAGAATTGGCGGCTCTCGTGTTCTTAAGTATAAAGAGGCATTGCTGCCCTTTGGGGTATTCGGCAGCTTCGCGTTCCTCATGGCCTGTGTCATGGTGCCGCTATTTGTAATGCAGAATTATTACGGGATGGAAAGCTTCAGCATAATATTTATTCCGGGCTTCATGGTAATATTCTTTGGACCGGTGGTTTACAACGCAATCCCATCGACTTTTCAAAAGAGCCGTAACGTTATCGTCACTTTCATAGGAGGCGGATCCATATTCATGTTCAATGGGTCAGTACCTTTTTTCAAGCTTCTTGTGTATAAAGACGGGCTGGAGATTCGCGTTATGCTGCACAGGTTTTTTATCCCCTATGACAAGATGGAGGACATTCCTGAAAAGTCGGGTTTCTTCAGCAGAGGTATACTGATTAAATCAAATTTACCCGGGGTCCCGTCGAGCATTCGATTCGCCGCACTGGGCACAAAAAGAGCTGTCGAGAGAATTCGGAATGCAAGGGATGAATATTTGAAGAATTCTGCGGAGTAGGGGTTCCCGTGGGGGTTTGGCCGGAATCACCGGCCGGGGGATGTATGTTTCGGTTTCCCGGGGCGGGGAGTTCGGCAGGGGTCCTCTGCCGGGGTGGATGTCTCGTGGGGGTTTTGGCCAGAATCACCGGCCGGGGATGTATGTTCCGGTTTTCCGGAACCTGGGAACGAGGAGTGGGCCGCGCCGCCCCCTCCTCGACCTTCCCGGCGGTCGCTGGCCGCGACGGGCTAAGAGACTCTTTGTATCAGGTAACTCACTCCGTGCGGCCTGCGGAGGCACATCGTGTGCCGTCCTCGGCCGCTCTCGGACATCCTTGTCCTTCGCGGCACTTCCCACGTCGTGTGGGTCGGCCTCAGCCCAGGTGTTCGGACATTCGTGTCCTCACTTTCGTGTTGGTGATTATTCTACCCAAAACTTGTGATTTATCCCAGTGAGCCCCTTTGTTAAAGGCGACGCGCATGGAGGCGCTAGTGTCACACGCTGACAGGATGTCAAAAAAGCGTGTGACGGACGCGCGGAGCGGGGGATTTAAAATATTTCGGAAAATGAGAATTTCCTGTATCCGGCAGGGCACTGCGCATTAATTTTCTACTTTCTGAGTCCTAAATTTCTGAAAAAAATCATCAATTCCCGCTGGTCCGTTCGTGTTATATACAGGGGCCGCCTCATGGATGTTTCTATGAAACGGCTTTAAGGCCGGGAAGGGGTTGGTGTCATAAACAGGTTGCCGTCATGAAGCCGCATGGCATATCCCGGCTGCAATGTACTTGACGAAAAACAACTGGTTTAGTATACTAGTTGTATGAAAAAAAAAATGAAAACAATCGGTTCTTTTGAAGCCAAGACACATTTATCCGAACTCATAGATACTGTTCAGAAAGGGAATGAATTTGTCATAACTAAAAGAGGCAAGCCCGTTGCCAGGCTTATCCCCTATACGGACTATGAGGCCGAATATGTGATCGAAGACATTATCGGGCAGTTTGATTCGATCAGGAAATCGGTGAAAGGGAAGACCGACATTAAAGAATATATCAATACGGGCAGAAAATACTGATGAATTATGTGATAGATTGCTCTTTCTCGTCGGCATTATTCCTTCCCGATGAAAAATCGGAATTCGTCCGCTCGTTTTTTCTCAAACTGAAAAAGCAGGATCAGGTTTTTATTCCATTGCTGTGGTGGTATGAAACAATTAATGTTTTGAATGTTTCGGTGAAGCGGAAACGATTAAAACAGGCTGAAGTCGAAAATATCCTTGAACTTGTTCATAAATTGAAAATTCAAACCGACTCGGGGATGGGACCGGAAATTTCTAAACGGATATTTGAAATTTCACAGTTGCATGCCCTTTCCTCTTATGATTCCGTGTATGTTGAGCTGGCGATCAGGAAGAAAGCAAAACTTATAACTCTTGACAGGGAAGTGGCCGTCGCCGCCCGGGTGATCGGCATTGCTGTTGAGTAGGTCTCCGGCGAGGTTTTGGCCGGAATCATCGGCCGGGGGATGAGTGTTCCGGTTTCCCGGAACCGGGGAGTTCGGCAGGGGTTCCTCTGCCGGGTGGGATGTCCCGGGGGCCGGGACAGGCCCTTTGCAGAAGGGGCGCGAGCGCGGCGCCCCTCCTGCACCACCCCCGCGTCGCCTCAAGCGCCGGCGAGGGCTTAAGACTCTCCGTATCAGGTAACTCGCTCTGTGCGGTCTGCGGAGGAGCGTCCTGCTCCATCCTCGGCCGCAGCCAAAGCGTTCGGACATCCGTGTCCTCACTTTCTTGTCAGTGATTATTCCATCCTAAATTTGCGATTTTATACCAGTGAGCCCCTTTATCAAAGGGGCGCGCGGAGCGGGGGATTTAAAATATTTCGGAAAATGAGAATTTCCTGTATCCGGCAGGGCACTGCGCATTAATTTTCTACTTTCTGAGTCCTAAATTCCTGAAAAAAATATCATCATTTCCCGCTGGCACGTTCGTGTTATATACGGGGGCCGCCTTTTGAACGCTGCATTAAAAGGGGATGGGCCGTAGAACGGTGCTTTGTATTTGTTATATAACGCAATCATTTATGATTGACAGTTATACCATATTTGGTATAACCTAAAAAACCACATCAGCAAAGCGATGGATTTGATGAAAACATACCTGGAGCAGAATCATGAAGAAGATTAAATCACATACATTTGATTCATTGCTGGAGAAGGAATTGAAGGATAAGGCCTTTAAAAAGGCCTATGAATCTCTGGGTGAAGAATTCGCCCTGGCAAAGGAAATTATCAAATTGCGGAAAACCCATAATCTGACGCAGAAGGAACTGGCCGAGAGAGCCGGGACCTCGCAGCCGGCTATCGCGCGTCTTGAATCGGGAAATTATAAAAATGTATCGCTTTCCTTTCTGAGGAAGGTTGCTCTCGCTTTGGGGACTACTTCGGAGATCAGGTTGAAGAAGATTAAGTAGGGGGTGCCCGGTATGTTACGATCCGTAGATCTTATACTGGGAGTCTTTTAACAGCAGAACCCTTGAATGCAGTTCATTCAGGTTGACATTGCCGACGGCCCATTTTACTTTTTCCAGGATGCCCGCGCCGTTGGGCTGTCTCAATGAGATGACTATTATGCCGTAGTGCTTTTTAAATAAAAAAGGGATGGTATGAAAAAAGTCCCTGTCGGTTGTAATGAATATCGCCTTCATTTCCTGGGCCATGAGGAATATAGAGGCATCATCCGATCCCTCCCTGTCAGTAGAGCGGATGTCAATGACAGTATGATCGTTTTGAATCAGGAAGGCGGCGACTCTTCGTGGAATGTTCTCGTCGAGTAAAAATATCATGATACTTTTTCGTCATAGGTATGACTTTCGAAATTTGACAGCTCGCTGCTGAACGCAAGGGTTTCCAGAACATCTTCTCTGGAGATGTTGGGGTAATCAATGAGAATGTCTTCAATTGATTCACCTGACGCCAGTGATGACAGGATGTTGCTGATAAGCACTCTCGTTCCCGTGATTACGGGTTTGCCGTGGCATATTTTCGGATCGATGGTTATTCTGGTGTTCATGACCTTTTCTCTTCAATCGGTTTTTGTAAACTGTATTAAGAATATATAAATAGGGGAATTTGTCAATAAAAAGATGAGTGTTTCGGTTGCCCGAACGGGGAGTTCGGCAGGGGCCCTCTGCAGGGTGGGATGTCCCGGGGGGCCGGGACAGGCCCTTTGCAGAAGGGGCGCGAGCGCGGCGCCCCTCCTGCACCACCCCCGCGTCGCCTCAAGCGCCGGCGAGGGCTTAAGACTCTCCGTAGCAGTTAACTCACTCTGTGCGGCCTGCGGAGGAGCATCCTGCTCCATCCTCGGCCGCAGCCAAAGCGTGAGGACATCCGTGTCCTCACTTTCTTGTCAGTGATTATTCCATCTTGAACTTGCGATTTTATACCAGTGAGCCCCTTTACTAAAGGGGCGCGCGGAGCGGGGGATTTCTAGCAGAATCCCTCTGCTGGGTGGGATGTCCCAAGGGCCGGGACAGGCCCTTTGCAGGAGGGGTGTGGCGCATCACCCCTCCTGCACCACCCCCGCGGTCGCGGGTATGAACCGACGACATGGTTTACAAAATAAACCGGAGACATAGTTTACACTCTATAATAAATTTGAGGCATTGCAACTAGGAGGAAGTGCCATGCCTTGGTTAG